>Ga0325402_1001523_pt1 | contig 19113 bp, 14 predicted proteins | sample PopdelMetagenome_22_FD_207212 | JGI IMG/M metagenome (GOLD analysis project Ga0325402, IMG submission 207212) | Populus deltoides microbial communities from Bellville, Georgia, United States - Xylem-PdKOR-R3 | ecosystem: Host-associated > Plants > Phyllosphere > Stem > Wood/Secondary xylem...
TTTTTTTTTTATGAAAATGGGGTTATAAGTTATGAAATGCACAATGCACAATACCATTAGGATATGTCCCAAAAGTCAATAGAAGATTATCTAAAGATTCCTTATGTTTTGAAATAAATCCTGACTTTTGACAATTTTCACAAGCTTTGCAAAACACATGTGTGTCTTTGAACATGGTGGGCCAATAGAATCCATATTGTAAGATTTTTGAATTCATCTTTTTTGACGAGAAATGATTTTTACATGCCTCGGAATGACAAAGTTTAATGACACTACTTACCTCATTGTTTGAAATGCATCTTCGAAATATTTGATCAGGACAATATTTGAATAAGTAAGGGTCATCCTAATAAAAGTTCTTCACTTCGTTCAAAAACGTTTCTTTATCTTCGGTACTCTAGTGAGCTGGCAAATCTCCTAGTGGAAGAAAATTAATATGATTAGCAAACCAAGGCATTGGACTAAAAGAAAGTAAGGATTCATCAGGAAAGTAATCACCGATTGTTATGATATCGGATGTCGAATCTATTGTCAATCTTAACAAAAGATCCATATCAACATTTTCGGTGCATTTTTTGTCCTTGATTTCTTCTTGAGAATAAATCATTTGCAAATCTTCATATTCGTCAAACTTTGTTTTACTCACGGTGGATTTAAATTGATCATAAACTAATTCTTCAATAACATCTACTTCCTGTGAATCATTATCATCTCCAGATTGCTTGCAAATATTAAAAATATTCATCTCTAATGTCATGTTTCCAAATGATAACTTCATCAATCCATTCCTACAATTAATCAATGCATTAGAAGTTGCAAGAAACAGACGTTCTAAAATAACAGGAAATGAATTACATGATTCAACAGGTTGTGTATCCAAGATAATAAAATCGACAGGATAAATGAATTTATCAACTTGTACTAACACATCTTCAACTATTCTTCTAGGCACTTTTACAGATCTATCAGCAAGTAAAAGAGTTACAGAAGTTGGTTTTAACTCACCTAGATTGAGACTTTGAAAAACTGAATATGGAAGTAAATTCACACTAGCTCCAAGATCAAGTAAAGCTTTTTTAATTTATGTTCTCCAATAAAGCATGAAATTATAGGACAACTAGGGTCTTTATATTTCAAAGCATTATTGTTTTAAAGAATAGCACTTACTTGTTCAGCAAAAAAAGCTTTTTTTTTCACATTCGTTTTTCTCTTCACAATGCACAGATCTTTTAAAAATTTAGCATAAGAAGGTACCTATTTAATAGCATCCAACAAAGGTATATTGATCCTTACCTATTTGAAAGTTTCAAAGATTTTAGAGTTGTGATTGACTTTCCTTTGTTTGGTCATAGCATGAGGAAATGGAAGTGCTGGCGGGAAATCAGTCTTTTCTTTGCAATGTTTAGATTCAACCCCTTCCTTACCCTCAGAGATTAACTATCATCTTTCTCACAAGGTTTAAGAGTGGATTTTTCAATAACCTTACCATTGTGAAGAGTGATGATTGATTTGACTTGATCCATGTGTTGGCTTCCGGAATAACTTGTATTTGCATTGTATTACCCCTTTGGATTTTGCTGTGGTTGAGATGAAAACTTACCTTTCTCTTGAAAACTGAGAGCAGATGTGAACTTTGTAAGAGTATCTTTAAAATCTGTCATGCTTTGATCAAGTTGAGTGTTGATTGTCTCTTGCTTTTCAATGAATGCATGCAATGTTTCCTCAAGATTTCTTCTAGGAGGTGCATATCCATTAGAATTTTGAAAATTATGGTGTGCTTGAAACGGTGATTGTGAAGTTTGTGCATCACTCTTCCAACTAAAATTTAGGTGATTTCTCCAACTAGGGTTGTATGTTTATGAGTATGGGTTATGATTGGGCCTTTGGAAACTATTTAAAGCATGGGTTTGTTCATGGAGGCATTCCCTAAAAGAAGGCAAAGTTGGACAGTCATTGGTTGAGTGTTCATTGGTTTCACAGATTTGACACACAATGTCTTGAACAGATTTTAGTTTACCTTTCTTTTTTAATTCTAGTGCCTCGACTTTTCTAGCTAAAGATGCAAATTTGGCTTGGAGGTCATGATCTTCCCTAAGGTTATACATACCTCCACTAGATGTATGAGGTTGAGTTTTACCCGGGGCCTCATAAGTACCTGTAGTGTCCTAATTTTGAGCATTTTCAGCTAGCAAGTCTAGGTACTCTATTGCTTCATCAGGGTCTTTATCTTTAAAAATTTCATTGCACATCAATTCAACCATTTGCCTATCTCTAGGTGTTAACCCTTCATAAAAATATGAAACCAATCTCCATATTTTAAAACCATGATGAGGGCAAGTATTAAGCAAGTCTCGATACCTATCCCAACATTGGTAAAATGTTTCTCCTGATTTTTGAGTGAAAGTGATGATTTGTCTTTTGAAAGAGTTTGTCGTGGAAAAAATTTCTTTAAAAATTATTGTTGCATTTCATCCCAAGCACAAATGGATCCTGACCTAAGATTTTGTAGCCATGTTTTAGTTTTATCTTTTAATAAAAAGAAAAAAGCTTTAATCTGATGGTGTTCATGCTACAATTTAACTCATTATAGGTGTTACATACCTCCTCAAATTCTATCAAATGCAAGTATGAATTTTCTAGATCTAAACCATGAAAGGAAGGTAAAAGTTGAATAATACCTGACTTAAAAATTAAAATGAGATGCATCAGAAGGGAAAACTATGCATGAGGGTGCACTTGTTCTTGTGGGATTCATGTGGTCTCTAAGTGTTTTAACACGGTTATTCTCATTATTCTCATTATGAAGCGACTCGTTATCTTCTTTGGCCATATTTTCTTAAAACGATAAGGATACCCTACAAAGTCTACCACTTAATGTACATGACCAAACTCTCATGCACGTGTAGGAAGAGAATAAAAGGAAGAAAAGAAAAGAAAAAAAGAAACAAAACAAAACAAAACAAAAAAAATCAAAAGTTAGATAAAATGAAAAGTGAAAAGAGAAAATAAAATAAATATTATAATTTATTCAAGAATTTACCTTCCCGGTAACGATGCTAAAAACTTGACACGATCAAAAGATTGATGTCTTATCCTAAGTGCAGGAGTGTCGAAGTAATAAATAACCAGGCAAGACCGGGGTCGAACCTCATGGAGGTTAACTATATAAACTACAAGTAAAGAAATAGATAATAACATAAAAGGAGTTGAAGAGAGTTTTGAGATGTGATATTGATATAAGGATTAAATAAGGATAAAATAATTATCAAGGTTAGATGAGCCATTAATGGTATTTCAAACAAGTATAGTATAAAATCTTTTTATTACTCAACTAGAAACCACACACAAACGAGGTTCCAATCGAATTATAAATTGTTAAAATAATTACATTAGTTATCTTATTCGAATAATGCTAATATTTGTAAATGTTGTCAGGTATTTATGATTGCAACTTATGTTAACAACAAATCAAGTTCCTTTTATAGCACAGGTATCGGTTATACCATACGGTTGGGCTATAAAAAAGCCAAGTATTTGTTGTACCAAGAGTTATACAATATAAATCTAGATTTACCATTTAACAAGCAAAATATTAAAAGTGAACAAGATAACAAATACAAAACATATTAGTATCAAATATTAAAGTCCATGTTGAGTTTATACTATATTTATTCTTACACTATTAGTGTAACCTTTTCACCTTGACATAATAAACTTAGCTAAACATAATGAAAGAGAGAAAAATAAATAAACAAGATAAGAACATAAATAAGATATAAGTAAACTAAGTAAAGGAAAGGAAATGAAAAGCATAAATAAGAGATTAATATAAACAAAACTTATGCATTACAAAAATATAAAGAGAGAGAGCAAGAACATGATCTTGATCTGAAAACCAAGATTCCTAAATACATGGCAAATGCCTCATTTTATAGGCCAAAATTTGGAACTATTGATTTGATGACTAATTGTTGAGTGGCTTGACTTGGTGACAATCCTTATCTTCTTGTCTGAACAAAACATCATTGCTAACGTCAGAATTTGAACAGAATATCTTTATGAAAGTTCTATGAAATTGTCTCAGCTTTCCAACATAAAAATAATCAGTGCATTTGGACTTCTAGAACTTGAGATATGGGCTAAAAATTGAACAGTGTCTGAGCTGCAGGACAGATTCAGACTTCTCTTTTGATGCTAATATTTGGACTTCCAAACAGCAGAATTGAGTCTTAGACTCTCCTAAATGTTTTAGGCCTATGTCTTAGCTTTCTAGCCATATAAACCACACTGAAATCCAAGATCTACAGCTCCAGATATGACCCAATGACTGAACAGTGTTCCAGTTTGGACTAAACCACCATATCTTTTCTAAGCTTGGCCCTCTCTTTGTCTTCTCAATTTCAGTAGTTAAACTCATCAATTAATCCCTTCATTTATATGATAGGCCTGCATTTAAGATGAATATTTACCATAAATTAAAGGTATCTTATAGTATTAGACATGATATTATAAAACATGTTCTAGTTAAGGAGTTATTGATATTTCAAGTGAAAAATGATGAAATAAAACCTTGATAAAAATACACTTTTAAGTACTAATCAATTTTCATGATGGACGTGTCAATTTTAAAATTAAAAAATTAGCCTATTTTCACGGGCGACCTGTAATTTTCAAATTCCAAAAATAATTTCAGCAAGCCTCTATGCTTCCTAAAATTGGTCTATTTTTACGAGCAAGTTTACCATTTTAAAATTAAAAAAATAGCCTACTTTCACGGGCAACCTACCTTTTTAAATTTCAAAAAGAATTTCAGTAAGCCTCCATACTTCCCTGGTATTGGTCTATTTTCACGAGCGACCTGCCCATTTTAAAATTCCAAAAATTGGCTTATTTTCATGGGTGACCTACCATTTTCAAATTTCAAATATTAGGATCTACTTTGAATTCTTTCAAAATTCAAAACAAAATACCTTCTAAGGGTAAACTCTTAAAATGAGTGACTTGTCTTATAGCCTTAGTTATGCATACCCTATAGATGAGATGTCTTTACCATTTCTCATCTTTCATTATCCCATGCAAATTTCACCACCTTTCCTCTTAATTGGTGAATTCTACACCAACACTATTTCAAAGTTGAATTAAATCATATGCAATGTATGCCTTTCGAAATATAGCCCTTTCTTTTCTTTATAATCTCTTCTTTTATTGTTGAGGGTTGTAATTTATGAAGTGGTCTTTCTTGCCTCCTCACCTGCCTAGTTTACTCAAACAAGTTCATGCGAGCTGCCTTTGTAGCCTTCTTTTTTTTTTAGCATTTAGGTCGTGGCAAATGCTATCATATTTTTCCTAATTGAAAATGAATTAAAACTCTTTATCTTATGACAATATTTTTTTTCATGTTTTTTTTTCAAATACTTGTGACACATGTTTTGACTTTTATTTATGGTGTTTTTTCCAACAAAGATTTCACAAGATTTACTATCTTTTCAAAAACTTGAGATTTTGTAATGACATGTCAAATAACAATGTTCATGCAATTCTCATAATTTGTATTAGTCTTTAAAGAAAGATATTTCATAATGGTGACTGGTTTAGGAGATGACCTATTTTGCATTCGATTCAAAAAAATATCAACTATTTGTTGGAAGTCTTATGTTTGGATTTTCTCAACATGAACAAAGATGAATACCTTTTCATTTCATTATGATTCTCATAAATTGTTCCTTACATTTTAAGAGCGGTATTTAATAGTCTTTCCCGCTCACTTAATTAGAATGAACTTTTCAAAGTATGTAATGAAGGCGAAGTTTTATGGCTACCAAAGAAAAAGAGTTCACAGGCTCAAATGGTGTGTAAGGGTTTTTATGGGTCTAGGATCACTTTCACTTCTTTATGTCCTTTCATCCTTTTTTGCTATTCTTCGAGGATATGTTTATTGTATCAAAGACCTTCGCTTTTAGAAGTTGAGATAAGGGATTTTTCCAGTTTTTTTTTTCACTATAAACCTTTGATTGAACACTTAATTATCTTTTCTTTTGTGAAATCTCTTTACCTGCTCATATCAAGATATCAATGCCCTTTGGGTTTTTGAGATAAAAATGGTCTTTCATCATTTTAAGTAAGATTGATTAGGACTGATAAATTTTGACCTCATTACCATAGTGATTTGTGTGAAATTGTTTTACGAGTTCAAAACTCATGACAACTTCTTGAACTTAGTTTCATGTAGCTTTTGCACAACAAAATTTCATAGATGGGTCATCCATTTGGGTTTTTGGGTATTTAGCCATCTTTTACGGAGTTGCTAGGTGAATCCTTGCTCTTGAAAAATCATTAATTTTTTTTTTAAATCGTTAGCCAAAGTCAAATATAGAAATCCTTTGTTTAAGAGAAAATTATTTTTAAAAAAGTATTTTCTGATGAACCTTTTGAGATCATTTGCAAAATACACAAGATGTAACAAAAATGAATAACCAAGATTTATTGATTTAAAGAAGATAAGTACATTATGCATACTATTTCTTTATAGAGTTAGAGTTCTCAAGCCTAGGCAAGTCGTCTTCATCCATTCCTATCAATAACGAAGTTCCCTAGATAATGCTTTCATCACTACATATGGGCCTTTGTAGTTGGATGTCCATTTACTTTGATCTTCGCAAGATAGAGGCAAGATCTTTCTCAACACTAGATCTCCTTCCTGAAATACTTTGGGTCTTAGTTGGTCTTAGTTTCTTGTCATGTGTTTTAGCCATTATTTGTTGATAGAATTGGTGATGACAAATTCCAAGCAACCTTCTTTTACTGATTTGATTTAACTTCTTGTATCTCATCTTGACCTAATCAGCTTCCTCAAGTTCTGATTCCATCAGTACCCTTAAAGACATGATTTCTCCTTCTAGCTGCATTACTTCTTCCATCACGTAAACCAAGGAATAAGGTATAGTTTCTGTAGATGTCCTTATTGCAGTGTGATATGCATGCTGAGCAAAAGGTTTCATGCCAGTCCTTGTATGTGACTACCGTTTTCTATATAATCCTTTTGATATTCTTGTTGGAAGCTTCTACAACATCGTTCATCTTTGGCCTATATAGAGATGAACTGAGTGCTTGAGTTTTTTCATTTTGCGCAAAGCTTTACTATCATTTTTCCATTGAAGTTCTGAGTATTATTAGTCACTATATGTGCAGGAGCTCTATAACGATAGATTAAATCTCATTCGATGAATCTCTTCATTACCTTTTGGGTTACATGAACATATGAAATCGCTTCCACTCATTTTGTGAAATAATCAATGGCCACTAGGCTAAACTGATGTTTGTTGTTGACTTTTGGATTGATAGGCCCAATTACATCGATTCCCCATATTGTAAATGGCCATGAAGATGTCAAATTGAATAGAGGAGTTGGAGCTTCATTTATCTTATCACTATACACCTGATATTTGTGGCATTTTGTAACATATTCTATGCAATCTCTTTCTATGGTCATCAAAAATACCTCAACCTTTATATTTACCTAGCCGTCATATGTCTACTAGTATGAGTTGCACAAATCTTTTTGTGAACTTTCCGAAGCATTTTTTTTTACTTCTGTCCCATTCGAGCATTTCAACAATGTTCCATCAAACGATCTCTTGTATAACACTTCTGCATCAAGGTAATAGTTCATGGCTAACCTTTACAAGGTTTTCATATTTGTATTGGATGCCCCTAGAGGATACTTTCGGTGTTGGATAAACTGTTTGATATCATTATACCACTAATTCTCATCCACTTCTTTTTTGACTGAGCAACAGTGAGCCATAGAATTTCTGACCTCAATACTTATGGGTTGCACTATGTTCCAATAATCAATTTTGGCAATGGAAGTTAAGGTGGCCAAAGTATCAGCAAATTGGTTTTTGTTTCTTTTCATATGAGTGGAATTTATTTCATTTTTTCTTGTTTGGATAGATATTCTTGATATGACTTCAACTTCTCATCTTTTGTCTATCATTCTTCTTTCATTTGATAAATTATCAGTATTGAGTCTCTATAGACATCAAGTTTCTTTATCTTCAATTCTAATGCAGCTTCTCATTTGAAGATGCAAGCTTTATACTCAGTCGTATTATTGGTGCACTTAAACTATAGTTTAATTGAAATAGGGTATTGCTTTCTATTATGAGAAATCATCATCGCTTTTGCCCTATTGTCATATACATTTACTCTCCATTAAAATTCATTATCCACTAGTCTGATTCCTTTTTTTTTTCCACCACCAGCACATATTCATATGGAAAAACAAAATTCAAAGGCTCATAATCTTTAATTGCATTGTTTGCCAAATGATCAATAATAACACTTCTTTTCATGACTTTTCTTGTCATGTACAATATGTCATACTTAGCCAACAACACCTGTCATCTTGCTATTCTGTTTGATAAATAAAGCTTTTCAAAGTTATATCTAAAAGGATTCAATTTGAAATCAATCATAAAGTGTAATACAACATATATTATCGAAGTCGTTTTGTATCCCATACAAGTACATAATAAAGCTTTTTTACCATTGTATATCTGGACTTGTAATTTGTGAACTTCTTAATCAGATAATAGATTGCTCTCTCTTCTCTACCAAACTTATCATGTTGCTTGAGTACATATCCCATTCCTTTTTTGGTTGTTGTTAGATGTAAAATCAATGGTTTGTCAGGCACGAGAGATGCCAGCAAAGGTGGATTATGCAAATACTGCTTGATTTATCAAAAGTTTCATAGCATTCCTCATTCCATACCAAAGGATTTTTCTTTTGAAGAAGTTGAAAGATTGGCTCACAAGTTACTGTCATTTGATATATAAATTGAGCAATGTAATTCAAACAACCTAAGAACCCTCTTACTTCTTTTTCTATTTTAGGAGCTGATATAGCCTGAATTGCTTTTACTTTATCAGGGTCGACTTCAATACCTTAGCTACTCAACACAAATCTCAGTAGCTTTCTATATTTCACCCCGAATAAGCATTTTACAGGGTCCAACTTCAACTAATACTTTCTCAACCTTTCAAATAGTTTTTTCTGATTCTAACAATGGTCTTCTCCCATTTTGGATTTAGCAATCATGTCTTCCATATACACTTTAATTTCTTTTATGCATCATGTCATGGAATAGAGTCATCATTTCCTTTTGTTAAGTGACTCCAGCATTTTTCAATCCAAATGACATTACCTTATAGCAAAACATTCCCCATTGAGTAACGAAGGTTGTCTTCTCTTTATCTTTGTTACCTTTTTTTTATCTTATTGTATTGAAAGAAACCACCTATGAAAGAGTACGTTAGGTTTCGTGTCGTATTATCAATCAAGATATCGATGTGTGGCAAAAAAAAAGTTATCTTTTAGGCTTGCTTTATTTAAATCCATGTAGTCTATACATACTTCGATTTTGTCACCTTTCTTGGGAACTACTACTATGTTAGATATCTATTATAGGTTCTAAACCATCTTTAAAAAAACAACATCTTATTGCCTTTTTATCTCAGGTTTCATCTTGAGCACTATATTTGGATGAGTTCTTTGTAGTTTTAGCTTCACAGGTATACTTCCTTCATTTAATAGCATCTTATATACTACAATGTTAGTATCTAAACTAGGTATATCTGCGTAGTTCCAAGCAAACACATCGACAAACTCCCATAACAGTGAGATGAAGTTTTTCCTTTCATTAACACTAGTTAGAGTTCTTATTTTCAATTCTCTTTCATCCTGCCTCGTATCAACATTTTACACCATAGTCAAGGTCTCTTTAGCTTTAACTATCACCAATGTTCATAATATACTTCAAACATTAATGTAAGAATGATGTCATGACACCAACGACGTACATCAAAGGCCTTCCTAATAATATGTTGTATAATGGGTGGATGGCCATCATTTGTAAGGTTACTAAAAACACTTGTAAGTTAATGAACAACTCTATTTCAATGGTTCTCGCCGCTTGCTTTGGGGAACCGTCATAAGCCTTAGCTGTTATGGTGCTTGGCGGCGTATGCGTTGAATCAACTACCATTTCATCCATCACATACCTTGGGAGTATATTCAAAGTTGAACTATTGTACAACAATACTTTGTTAATGGTGTAATCCTTATACCTTATAGTGACGCGTAGAGGTTTATTGTGACCCCTTCCTCAAGTATCGAGCTTGTCTTTAGCGAAGCATAGGTAATTTATTGCATGGATTCTTCTGACCAGATGCTCCATAGTCTTTTAGGTTATATCTTGGGCATATATGCCTCGGTCAACACTTTTTGTAGTGCATTGCGGTGTGGCTTAAAACTTAAGATAAGAGACATCAAGGATATCCTAGTAGAGGTTTTCTTTAGCTGCTCTACCATATTATTCTCATGGTGCTCCATCAATTTTAAGAATTTACCAACTTATTCCTCACTCTTGGGTTTATTTATTTCCATCTCTTTGTTGGCATCTATAACCTCTTTGTCTTTGGCTTTACGTTGCCTTTCTAATTCTTCAGGTGTAAAACACCTACCACTTCGAGTTAATCCATCAATCTCAGTCTGAAACACAAGAGCAAGACACTCAATATTAGGAGAATTTATGTAATTATAAGGAAATGAATTATAGTTCATATTGTAAGTAAAGAAAATCCTTATTAGGATGAGTTTCGGTAGACCGCACTAGTATGTTGAAGCTTACACATTTATGTTTTCTTTCCTTTGAAACTTATCATACCCACGACATCATATTTTTCCTCATTCTCTATTTATAACTGACCATAAGTCATTATTTGTATCACCTTATAGTGAAACTCTTCACATTCATTGATGTTATGTCTCATTGCTTTGTAGAGCCTATAAAAATTGTCACTTTTTTTTTAACCTGATTCATTTTTTATTGGAAAATATTTGGGTTGCATTAATATGTCATACAACCTATCCATGGTTACCCTTAAAACCTTATCTTCCTTTCTTTCAAATTCCACAACATTTACTCCCCTATTACTAAAAGTATGATTAGGTAGGAGGTTGGAATTGATGTTGAGAGTATCTTCAAAGGTTATTCATCCTACTTTGAATAATTGCAAAAACTTTCTCTTGAATGTTGAGTAAGTATCAATGTTGTGGCTAGGATTTTCGGCATGGTACTCACAGGTTAGGTCTGGTTTATACCAATTTGGGAAGGGAGGCTTTAGTGGTGGAAATAGATGAGGAGTCATATGACCTATGCTTAGCAAGTTTGCATATATTTCTCCTAAGAGCATAGGTAGCGGCAAGAGTTGTTCTTAATTTCTTTTGTAGACGCTCATTGGATTATTTTCGGCTTGGTTTTTTGGCAAGTTGGTGGACTGGTTTACCAAAAGCGACTTAGCCAAAGCTTTGATAACTTTGGGTTTGGTAATTCTTTTTACCTTTATACCTCCTTCCACATTTCTCACATCAACATTCTTTTTCCTTCCATTAAACCCCTTCTTCTCGGTAAGTTTCAATAATCTACTAGCTTTTATCCTTTTTTCCATTCTCTCAACAATAACATTTTACCTTTATACCTCCTTCCACATTTCTCACCTCAACATTCTTTTTCCTTTCATTAAACCCCTTCTTCAGATGCTCATAATATAGGGATTTAAAAGTATTGGCGAATAGAGTCACCATCTCTTTCTCTAACAAAGGTAATTATACATGTATTGCCTTATTTTTCCACCTATAAGCATGCTCTCTTATGATTTCCATGTTGCTCTTCTCCATCACAATCAAGCTTGTTTGGTCCGGAGTGATGTATATTAAACTTATATTGTTTCAAGAAAGCATCAACAAGATCACTCTATTTCTTGACCTTTGTGTTATCCAAGGTTATGTATCAGCTTAACATAGAACCAACCAAGTTGTCTTGGAAGAAATGGATGTGCAACTTCTCATCGTGTATGACTTCTTCCATTTTGTTATAGTATGACCTTAAGTATGTATTAGGGCATTCCAATCCTACATACTTGATAAATTCTAACTCCCTAAAATTCTTGGACACCACTACATCTAGCATTAAACATATCTCAGCTACTCTAACCTGGTCATCGATGTCAAATTCCTTAATAGCCCTCAATCTTTCCTCTTAGACAACCCACTTATCTTGTTTTTGATTATTAGAGAATTAAACCTCCTGGGATCCCCTATTATTAGATCTAGTGTGGTTAACACTTAAGCAAGCATAATCGGGTAAGTCTTCAGAATGCTCGTTGTTCCATGTGGTCTAGTAGTAGGATTCATCCCTAAATTTTATGAATCGAGGATAATTGAAGTTGTTGGGAGCGATAACATGATTAGCTGCTGACTGGATATCTATTCCCTAGACTGCGCTCACAAGAGTTGCTCGAGTAAGCTAGACTATTCTTAATGTCTTTCATTTTTTTTTGGTTGTGGGCCTCAAGGTGAGCCCTCTTTTTATTTTTCATCTTTTTTACGAAGCCTAGTATTGTAGACTCTAGCTGGGAAACCTATATTTTAAATACCTACCATGCACATTCTATAATTCATAAATGCATATGGATTATGATTATGCAGTCTGATGTATGTTGGATATGGATTTAACTACTTTCCAGGTTGATATATGGCCACCATTCCTATAAAAATAGGTAGGGTTTCGATCCTTTTATAGTTGTCGAGATAATTTAGTCTGAGTTAATTCTTAATAAAAAAAACACTCATAAAAAAGAGATATTGCTCAAAAGGTTGGGTCTATGACCTTTTTCATTAATACTTAATGAATACTTTTGCATTTCAAAGCTAATATACTTATCATCATCGTTTACAAGGAGGAAGGCAAAACCTTTGTTTTTTATGTCTCTAAAAAAAGCATCAGTCATAGCATAGACAAAGGCTATTATGGTTAATTCATTAAGCATAGACAAAGGCTTCATCAATCTACTCATCCATGTTTCTCTTCTTCTCCAAGAGTAACATATTGTTCTTATTCAGTTGAGTGTTGTAGGTGTTAATCATCTGACTGTGGCACTCAAGCAGTCTGTTCTTTTCTTTAAAATGTTTTGTCTTTGCCTTTTTTTTATCAAGCTTCTTATCTAACATGTTGATCTTATTTCTTTTATTATCTAAATTAATTTTGAAAACTTCGATAGTTTTTCTTTTGACTTTTGCTATAACTAGCTCACTTTCTAGGATCATATTTTTTTGTATAGCCTTTTATACTACTTAATCTAGCTTTCTAACTCAGCTTGGGTCCTTAAAGACATATCAGCCCTTTCTTGGCAATTAGTTTTCATACTTCTTTTAGTTGCTTCTTTAAGGACATGATTTTCTTGTCCTTTTCCTCTAGCTATTGCTCTACAAACTTTCTCAATTTCTCTCTAGTGAGGAGTTGCTCCTCGAGGGATATCCTGAGGACTTTACTAATTAATGCCCAGCTCCATTTGAAGCTTTTATCTGTGTGTTTTTATATGCAACAAAAGTTGTAACCGCCTCTAAACTGATTAATCCAGTAAGGTTTGAAAATAACATCAACCTAAAGATTCCTAAAGCAAGTATTTTGTCCTTTTATTCAACATATCTAAGAGTCATTCTTCCTCCTTTCAAACACTTCTTCAATCATTTTCCACTTCAGACCACTAACACTTTTTTCCAATATCTTATGGAGATCTGAACTTTAATTAATTTGGTCACTTCAGTTAGCACTTTGTTATGTATGTGGTGGAAGTAAATTTTGTATATATTTTAAGGAAATTAAGTCAGTAAACCATACTCTTTTAAAGTAGGACATATGTTTACATTCCTAAAAGTAAAGCATCAGTACTCGGGGTCTAAAAAATACATCAAGGCTTTAATTGTTAAATTATGCATGGACACCTTTGTGATTTCAACTATCCTCCTATATTTCTTAAGAAACCTATCTTTATGGATGCTTTTCATGTGTAAGATGAGCTTTTTCAAGTTGTTTATAGAGCTCATTTCTAATGGGTGACAATTTACTATTATCTAGTCTCAAGCAATTCCCTTCTAACAACTATAGGGTTTCAGAGTCCAACTCGTATTCAACAAAGGTCATCTCTTTAATGGTGACCATTTTATCAACCCTAAGTCCTGCAATTCACGATGCTTTTAAGGGTTAAGCATATCTTAATGCAACATTGTTTAATTATGGAACATACATCTTATAAGCAGGTTCTATGTTTCTTTTTACATAAGACATTGAGATAAACACTATCTAGTCTCAAAAAGGTCTCATGTTATCCTAGTGATTACCCTCGTGAAGGTAATATAATGGGCTCAGTAGGTTGTGGGATGGTACTATACCAATCACTACCATTCTAAGCACTCAACAAATAGTCAGATGGTTTCACAAACTTCAACCCTAATTGAAAGTCATAGGATAAGCCATTACCCCCACATAACATGAAGTTTTCATGTGTGTGCATTCCAAAGCAATATATCACAAATAGATTAGTGATGCATGAAGTCATTCATCAATATCCAACGTACATGGTATGAGTATAATAAAATATGTTAAAACATAAATAAGTAAAAATTTAAATACATCAAATCACATAGGCTAAGTAAAACACATCAAGCTTAGTCCAATACTATAAAAAAAAAAGGTCCCTAGTGGAGTCGCCATTATGGCGCACAAGCGCGTGCAACTTGGCAAGATGTTAGGGTCAAGGAATCGCCACCTAGTTGTTTGGTTTAGGGTCACTAGGAGACCTGGGTGGACCAATCTTATTTGAAATTCCAAGGTAAAGAGCTGGTTGTGTCTAAAGAAGGTATTAGCACCCTTAGAGCACTTTACTTGAGGTAAGCTACATTGTGTGGTATAGATGTGGTCTAAAGGTGTGGATTCCTAACCGGTGGTCCGTTTATGACACAAAACAAAACTTTATGCTCATGAATAAATTTGGAATTTCAAATTTATCATGGACTTATATGCCTAGATAAATTCTTATAAGAAAAATCCATGTAGGTGCCTTAACAGGGTTCACCTATTGTGAAAGGCGAAAGTGATTTCATAACTCGTATTTTATGATAAAAATACTCTTTATTAAAATTGGTGAATATTCAAAATAATTGTGAGAATTTTCTAGTCAACTCAAGATATTTAAATAGACTTATAAGTCTAGCATTTATATTAGAATGTTAACCATTAATTTTCAGATAAAAAAAAATTTAGAGTTATTGAAATATTGATCAAATCCTTAAAGAATTTTACAAACTTTTTGCAAATTTAAAAAAAAAACACAAAAATTCTCTAAAAAAAATATAAATTTTTTTTTGTCTAAATTTTTTTATAAATAAAATGCAAATTTTTTTTGTAAGGATTAGGCCGTATGTTACAAGTAGAAATCATTTTTTAAGTCTATGTTTGGCAAAAACCCATTTTCCCTAAAACCAAAACTATAAAATAGGCTCAGGAAGTGTTTGTCAAACACACCTTTAAACCAAAGAAAACATTTAGCAAAAACATTGCCAACTAACCAGGGTTTTAATCTTTGACCTAATTTTGACCCAATCGGGTTCACCTCGAACTTTTGGTTTGATTATAAACTGAACCAAAGTCCACTTGTTTGACCTGAAAAACAAACCAAAAAAAAAAAAAACCAAAATCCAAATGAGATCAAACTTAAAAAAAAACACACAAAAAATCAAATATATTTTATCAAAACCTAGAAAAACAAAGAACATGAAGACACTGAAGAACATTCAACATGAACCTAACAACATAGATTTCAAATCACACCAGATATGGATAAACCAATGACACAAACATTTTGAAAATCATGCAAGGATAAATAATCTAGCATTCATGCATTTCGGTTATCACTCAAAAACCACAATTTTGTCAAATTAGGTTTCAATTCAAAACCAAAACTCTAGAATTAAAACCTCCTAAAAACATATTATTGGTGTAAATAAACGCTAGATTATTGACTACTAAAGTCATTTGAAGGGTTTTGTGCACAAAATTGAATCAAAATTGGTCTAAATCATAGGGCTAAGATAATATTCTTTCCAAGTACACGAAGAACACTGCTTTAGAACCCAAAAAATGTCTAGATATAAAACCAGACACTATCAAATCTAGAAATGACATTTTAGTCCTCTAATACATGCTTTCTTAGTTCCAACAAACCACATTACCATAACCAAGCATATTTGAATAAAAAAAACCAACAAACAAAATCAAACCATTCAGTTTATGCAAGATATTCCAATTCTGAAAACTATCAACTTAAAATAGTCTACATGTTCATGCAATATGGATTCAAAATTAGTTTTTCTAGACTCATTTTGGTCATGAATAAACCTAGTAAATCCAAGATAAACATCATTACTTTAACATCCATTGCTTAAGTTAAATTAAAACAATATTGTTTTATAAAAAAAATAGCTTAAATAAAAGACTTTTATTACATCTAAAACATAAAAAAAAAAAACTTTAGAAAATAGAATCAAACTATCAATGTAACAAAAGGGGTAACCACAACACTATTTGCTAAAAATTTTAAATCCCATCTTCATGCTTGTAAACATAATTAAAAACCAAATGATAATAAAAAAAACCACTCCAGCAGGCCACATGGACTCCATTTTTAGGTTATAAAGTATACATTCATGCTCCTAGAGTAGCTACTATCCTTTTTGCTTTCCTTGTAAAGTACTGCTTCAACAAGCTTACTATCATTTCAAAGTTTAAGAAATCCTTGTGCTAGGCTCTTAAACCTTCACACTTAAACTTTCTTTATCAACCTTTTTTCTCTTTTTTTGCCATCTCTGCTGTGATTTTCCAGGGTGGTATTTATATGGTTTTGCTAGTGTTTTTGATGGGTTCAAACATAGATTGATTAAAGCTTAGCCCTTTGATCAAAATGAGATGGTTCTGGAGTACGTTTTACAGCTATAAGCTTTGTACCTATACTTGTTTTTCAATGGTGATTTTGCAACAAACTTGGTTTTAAAAGGTTTTTTTGGTTTTTCCAAACCTGGAGACCAAGGAGCTTATTTCTGGGCTTTTGATCTTAAGAGAAACATGGCTAACCTTTGATAAGAACCCATTGAGAAGGCTTGAAGTGTGAACATACAAAAAATATTAGTGGTTTTGTGAAGAGTATCACAACCATCGATGGTTGAGTTAACTTCCGAGACTTTGTTAGATCAACTTAGACATAATCGTTGTTGAAGACCACTGATCTTGGTAGAGGGGGTGCACATCTTTCATTTGGATCCAAACTTGCTCACTTTGAAGGTCTGTAGCTTCACATTCATTCTTTTGAAAATACCAACCCGATCAGCCTATAATCATATAATGCAGTGATAACTGATTGGAGACAAGATATTGTTGAGTTTGTTGAAGAAAATGAGATGTAAATATTTGATAGAAGTAGCTGATCTTCGTAGAGGATGTGTTTCTCAGTTGAATGGTGGTGGTTACAACCTCAAATGTTGTCTAAAACACCATATTTATTAGCCTAAAAATGCCTACTTAATTAGCCAAAAATATCAAAGAAAAAGCTAAATAGTGGTTGAATGACGCGTTGTCTAGATTAAACCCTAGAAATTAGAGTTTTTAATTTGGGATCTGACAGATTTCATTTTAATCCATATTCTTACAATTTCTTTTAATTACACCTGTAATTACCTCACAAACTCTTAATTTCATACAATTTCACCCTTACCAAACCCAATCATCAACCCCAAAGTTTAGAGCCCTATTCATCTTGGTCCTTGGTTTCTGATTTGTGCACTTGGACCTTTTATGGCCATCAAACTTTTAATTTTCTTCAATTTGACTCCTGATTTGGTCAATTTAACCCTTACAATCACACGTCATTTTCAGTTTGGTCTTTGGTTTTGAATTTCTTCAATCAAGTCTCTAATTGTCCATCAAACTTCAATATTTATACAATTAACCCTCTGAATTAACTTTTTAACATTGTAATTTGACCCCAGACTTTAATTTCTTCCAATTGAAACCTAAATTGACTTCAAAAATTAATTTTGCTTGCAATTAAATCCGTCCAAAATTCTCATTGAGTCCTTACCTATCTAAATTTGTATTTATTTACCCCAAATAAAAATATTTTCACCAATGGGGCCTTTGTCAATCAGAATTGGGTTTCTAATTTTGTCAATTTTATACGTTTTAGTCATCCAACTTTTTCACTTCTCACCTTGGTTCTTCACCATTAACTTGGACAATCTTCTAGGCTTTCTTCATGTATATCTTATTGTATTTTGGATTTTTTTTCTAATTTTTCTCTTTTTTATTTTTTTGTAGGGTCAAAAGTAGGTAACAATAGACGTTATAAATTCAAGTTTTTGTATGATAAAATCTTTTAATTGGAAAATGGAAAGAAGATGTATGTCCTCAGTAAAATGAATTGAAAAATATATAAACTAATAAATCATAAAATATTTATTAACATTAATTAAAGAATAAAGCAAGAAGTTGACGTTCCTTCTAGGAAGCAAAAGATAGATTTACATGCACATATTTTATCTCGGTTATTCTTTATATTTTATTCTTTTTCTCTTATTTATTTTGGAGGTTAATGTTTTTCACTAGACACATATGTCTGTTTGTTCTTATAAATATATGATGCAAATATACCTTGCCTATTTAATTTTTAAGAAAAATAAGTTTTTAAAATTTTTCTTGTGATAATTAAAATAAATATTTTTAAAAATTTTAATAATTTAAATTTCGAGGAAAAAATATATTTATCTTTTGAAAATTCATTTTTCTATTTATGGTTTTTTTCTTATTTTGATGGAACAATGATTTGTTTCTAATAGCTTGGTTATTTGAAAAACAAAACTTAAAGCAATTAAATTAAATATTTCTCAAAGCTCAAATGATTTAAATTAATTAAGAAAAAAATACATTTATATAGCCAAACCTTCATTTTTATTATCAATTCATTTCTTTTTAATTTTTTTAGGGAACACAATTGTTTTTTTTATTTATCAAAAGCACTATTATTCATTAAAATTTTATCATGATGTACGAAGTAATTATAAGGAAAAAAGCATAAAACAATATTTTCATTAATTTTGTACGACTATATAAAGATATAAAAATATAATTCATTAAAGAAAATATATTATAAAAACTAACAA
>Ga0325402_1001524_pt1 | contig 19110 bp, 11 predicted proteins | sample PopdelMetagenome_22_FD_207212 | JGI IMG/M metagenome (GOLD analysis project Ga0325402, IMG submission 207212) | Populus deltoides microbial communities from Bellville, Georgia, United States - Xylem-PdKOR-R3 | ecosystem: Host-associated > Plants > Phyllosphere > Stem > Wood/Secondary xylem...
AAAAGGGTAATTTATATGTGTATATGTTGCCAGTCCTTTACATATCTATACATAGCCAAAAAAGAAAAAAAAAAAAAAAACTCAAGCATATCTATAACAAAGAAAAACTTCTTGCCATTACTTGAGATTCAAAAGAGTTGAAAGAAAAACTTGGAGGTTGTGACATATATGAAATTTACACCAACCACTATAATTTCTGCCATAAAACAGGGAAGAACTTGCAGATAAGCTCTTTAATTTAGTATATTTATTTTCTCCCCTTCCTTACAATTCTGAAACTAGGTCAAATCAATTAACAAATCATACGCATTCACACAGCAATTCATCTTCCAAGAAGAAAACATCTCCAAAATCATGAAGTTAATCAAAGAAGAATGCAATTATATATCAGACAGGGGCTACACAAATTCCCAGTTAAAGTTACATAGGTCCTAGTAAGTGAGACTAACCTTATCTTAGCATTAAGATCAAACATCTGGCCAATAAACTCATCTCTGCACAAACAACAAAAACATGTTACCAAAACGACATCAATTAATACTACTTGAATCGATTTCAATGAAGCAAACAATCATATGCTCGGATGTAATGGAATGGCAAGTAAAATAAACAGCAATCTCTACCGTGAAGCTCCTTCTTCATTCTTCATACCGCCCAAGCACAATGACCCATGCAATGAGGTTCAGAACAAGAATTACAAACAGAAAAAAAAAGACCAAAAAATGCAAGTCGTCTCACTTCATCCAAATGAGAGAGAGACGCTATCATACTACCTTCAGACCCTCTACTTGGGATCCAACCGAGGACATCTCATCTTGAATAATGGAGATTCTTGCCTGCAAGCATATAAGACGTTCGTAATTCAATAGAAAAACCTAATCAAATAGAAGTAAAGCAAATAAATAAAACAAACCTCAAGGGTTTGAATAGAAGCTTCATTTAAAGCCAACTGAAGTTCGTAGCCTTTAAGTTCTTGCTCAGTAGTTTCTTTGATACACGTCACCTCTTCCATCTCTCCATTTGCCACATCTACTTCACATCCAAGCTCTTGTATTCGCTTCTCTAGCCCAATCACTCTTCTCTCTACAAAATTTACAACACCCGATACAAATTTGAAAACAAAAAATAATAATAATAATAAACCTAATAAAATAAAACATTCAATATTTGGCTCTCGATCAATAAACTTTCTACTATTTTCCAGCATTTTCTCGGGAAACGGCCTCTGTTTAGTTACTGAAAATGTGAGAAACCAATAATTGACACTCTGGTTATTTATCGCCTTTCAAACAGTTCCCAAGGCGTGGTTTTGATAAGAGAAATTAATATTTTGTTCGCTTCATTTTCTAGGGAACCAAACGAGGAAAAGAACAAGTGCAGAGGCACTTACCTCCCTGTGATTTCTCGTTAGCAAACTCGCGAATTAGTGTTAGGAGTTGCCTCTGTGGATCGGTGGCCGCCATCTTCGGTTTCGCGCTCTCCGTCTACAAAATTCTACTTGTAATGCATTAATAGTTCATAATTTACAATTCAAATAATAATAATAATAATAATCTTTACTTTCATATTTTGTAATAAAATGTATGAAAACACTTCAATAAAATATTATTTTATATAATTAAATCCCTATAAATTAATATATCTGGATCATAAAAAATTAATTAATTGATAAACTAATATTTTGCATTAATTAATAAAAGATTAATTTATCAAGGTATTCTTTTTTTTTTCAAAATATTAAAGTTAATACATTTATTATGTATTATGATTGTAATGACCCATTTTTTACGCTCAATTTTCTAAATGTTTTAGAAGATTATATTTTCAATCAAACTTAATTTTATATATATAATTAATTTAATTATATAATAACAAAAAAAAATTAGGGAGTGAATTGAGAATAAAGAGAGAATAAAAGACTTAGATGATTATTGACTAAAAATAATAAAGAAAATATATATGTAAGAGAAAAACAAGAATAAATTAGAGGATCAAGTAAAATAGGAATAAGATTGAAAAACAATCTTATACATTTATAAGAGAAAATCCATTAATTAAAAATCCATGATTAAGAAAAAAATAATATAATTGTCTAATATTATTTTTTCAATTTAGTTTTTTTTATTTTATAGAGGATTCCAAATAAAATAAATAAAAGATATCACATAAAAGACACAAACATATAGTATTTGGTTAGTGTCCGAAACAAAAGAAATGAAGATAGTAGATGAGAGAAGACAAGACAAAAAAGAAATCAAAGATAAAATTATATTTAATAGTGGTTACAAGACAAAATAATTGTTTTTATATCATGTTTAGTTATAATGAACAAGACAAGATAAAATATTAAAAAAAATTATTTTACCCTTAATATGTATTACTGTCAAACATATATATTTTAAAAAATAACTAGATATTTTTTTTTACTTTAGTTTATATTAAGTGTTGAAATTAATAATATTTTAAGAACGCTAGTTATAAAACCAAGACTAACCTGACAAGTTGAGCCAAAACCGGACTAACCTAAGGCCTAGACTGATTCAAGTTTAAAAAATAGAAGAAAGATTGACCCGACCTAACCTGATTCAAAACTTAAGTCGATTCGAGAAAAAACACGGGTCAAAAACTTGTTAACTTTTTTTGAATTTGTTTTTTGTCAAAATAAGGTTACTTTGATTATTTTTAAAGTTTTTTGGGCTAACTATTTTGACCCTTTCAAATCTGTGACCTGAACGTTACCTCGAGTTGACTCCCCAGTCAAACCTTAAAACTATGATAATTACCATTTTTATTCTTAAATTAACCCAAGTCAATCCAAATTGACCCTCATAACACATAACTCGAGGCCTTGTCATTGGTTGTTAAAGGAATTTGTTATCATTGTGGTAAGAAAAGCCACTATAAGAGGAATTGTAAAGATCATCTTGTGACCATGATGATTAGAAACTTATTAAATCTTATGATTCATGTGTATTTATAATTGAATAAAGGTAAAGTAGACGTACAAGTTAGCAATGAAATAAAGGTTGTTGCATTAACTTTGTCAAGTAAGCTGATACTAGAACTTATAATTTTTATTATGTTCTAGTACTTTTTAGAAACATCATATCCATTTCTGAATGGATTTAATTTATTATTAAGAGCAAATGTTGTTTCTTCTATAACAATGATGTTTAGTATAGATTTGATATTTATATAAATGATTTGTAGATACTTGATCTTGAAATGCCCAAATTCAGTATAACTAGCAAGAAAAACATATTAGATAATCAATATTCATATTATTTATGACATTGTAGACTAGGTCATATTAATAAAACGAGAATAAAAAAGTTACATACGTATACCTAGAATGAAGTTCTTTATTATGAATGTGTTTTTTATTCTAAGGGTTTACCTTTCTAAAATGACATTCCTTAATAAGAAATAAAAGGATAACAACATGGATTAATCCTCCATCTACCAAAGTGCTTACACACACACACACTTAAACAAGACCAAAGAATGAAAAGAGATGAAATTATCTAAATACTAAAATGGATGAACTGTTTTGGAGAAATGGTCTAATTATTTTTAAGGTTATTTATAGAAGTTAAAAAGGTCAGACTGTTTAAAGAAAATGATCAAACCAATTTTTTTTAAAAAAAACTTCTAGTTGATTTTATATGAATATGACTATTTGATGTATTTAAAAATGATATGAAATTTTAGGTTGTTAATGCTTTAAGACAATGTATTCATTAAATCATTTTTGTACTCATAACACTTTATTTAAGTCAATTATTCATTATCGATCTCTTTCATTTCTCTAAGCCTATTCTTTTGTCAGCCATACACTCATTAATTAATTTTGATAATTATAATTTGTTTTTAACATCAATTATATGCATGATATTTCTTAGCCCTCACCATTTTGATTAGCTTAATCTTACATAATTTGTCCCTACTAGTGCGATCGACTTTAAATCACATAAATAGTCTCAACCAATGCAGCTGACTCAATTTATGCAACTAGTTTTTGTCCATACGGTTGACTTTAATTTATATAATTAGTCTTATTTTATACGCCAAATTTAATTTATACAAGTAGTCTTTATCTATATGAACAAATTTAATTTATCTAATTATTCTCCACTAGTGTGACTAATTTTCTTTTAACACAATTTTCCATAATTTATTTCAAAACTCTTTGTGCATGTATAAAAGAATTTCAATAAGAACATCTATTTAAATAAAAGGTGAGGTGATTAGTACATACCTGACACTCCAATAATATATGCTTCCTCAACTACTGGTCCAACCTAGGATGTTCCTTAACATCCCTAATTAGTACTTAAATCATTTCAACCTATTGTTCATACTTATTTAAACACATCATTATTCTTTTTATACTACTTATTTGTATCTAAAATAAAAATTCACATTTCTCCATGTTACCAACTTGCATTTAACATACAATGTTACATATATGGTATGCATTAAATCTAAATTATTGTTTTTTTCTAAAACTCTCATTTTCCTGTCCTTTTTACCAAAATCATCATTTTGAATTACCAAATACATTCACATACACAAATATCCAATTATGTCATTTTTGACTTACCATATCCATTCATTTACATAAACACCCTATTATATTATTTTTGACTTAATAATTTATTCATTTTACTCAAGCATTCATCATCCAATTTCCATAACTGAAATTTTTGTATCTAAGTATTTCACCTATAATTTTCAATGTCTAACATTTCATCAACAATTTCAAATGTCTAAAGTTTAATCAAACACATGGTGAGCATTCCATTTAAATCATATTTTACATAGAATTTAACCATTTCCAAACTTCATAAACACCTCAACAAGGATTCAAACGCATCATAACCAATTTACAATTAAAACTTAAACATACAAATCAACAACACCATATCCAATTCATACAATTCCAAGCCAAAAGTTTTGAATCCTATAATTTTCCCCAACCTTCAACGGCAACCCATGGCTTGGAATCCATGGTTGGTCACAAAACATGAATTGGTTTATATCATTCTTATCATAAAATCTCAAAAATCCATCCAAACTAACATTTTCATACCCAATTTTATACCTCCATCTTTCCATATTTAACAAACATAAGCATTCTATTTCACATGAATCACAATCGTGATTAAACACAATTTCATCATCATACAAATCAAGTTTAAGCATAACATCATTTAAAACACCAAAAAATCTACACGATTTAGCCAAATTTCCACATTTGTTTTATTATTCTAACATATAACCACAATAAGTAAACATTTAGAAATCTACATTACGACATTCAAAACAAATCTCAAGCATCCCCAACATCATTAAAAGAAAAAAAATCATACAATTTAGTCAAATTTCCTCATTCCCTAAAAATCCTTAATCATGGTTGGCTAGTTAATGCTTTAATTTTCTATAATTGGTTTTCAATTTAATCTGTAATCATATCATCTAAATCACAATTAACTTATAATTATATAATTTCACATTTCCATTCACAACCACTCATAAACCCTAAAAATTATGATTGGAGATTTTCAATCCTCCATCAAGATTCAAAAAGAAAAGTGTATTTTATTATAAAGGAATCTATTACTTCAACTAATTAACCAATTTGATGAGCTTTTTGCAATTAATTCCAAGGATTTCCTTTTCCTTTTCTAATTCTATACACTCTCTCTTTATTTCTTAATGTAAACCTTCAGATAAAAAATTTCAATAAACTAGTGAAAGAAATATTATGATGAGTGTGTAAATTAAATGTTTACACTAAGGGAATGATAATGAATAGGAAAATCTAGAATAAAGAGTTTGGGTAATTTTTTTTATAAAATATGAAAATATAGAAAAAAGCTAAAAGGATATAGAAATGAAAACAAAAACTTAATTGAAATAAGTTATGCAAAGAAATAAAAATATTGGAATGTAATTTGATGAAATTTGAAATATCTCAACTTAGTTTTCATATAAACAGGCAACAAAATTTGAGATACATTACTCAGTAAACTTGAAAGGTCACAAATAAGGTATACATAGGGAAATTTTGAAATAGCTATGTATAAATATATTGCTCATGACTAACACAACAAGGAGGAAAGAAAAAAAAATAGAGAGAAGCCTGAAAGATCTTGGAAAACCTTAGGAAAAAATAAGAAAAATAAAAGGAAACCTTGCAAATTTCTACGAGTTAAATCTCCTAAACACTAAATTGAGAGAAATCCAAGTGAGGGGAAATGAAAAGAAATGGATTTGAGAGAGAATTAGTCATGGAAAAAAGGGGAGAAAAAGAAAAAAAGATAAAAGTGGATAAAAAGCTTTTTCCTCTTACAAATTCTTCTTGATTATTTGTAATTCAAAGGTGAGAGGAATAATTGTGTTTTATATAAGATTAGAGGGGTGATAGTTAGGGTTTATAATTATGAGAAATTAAGAATGTTGATGAAGCTTTGATTTAATTGGTGTTCTTTAACCAGTGAATTTAATGGGTTTAGTGTTAATAAAGAAATTGAAGAAAATTGAATTTGTTCTTATGCTTGAAAAATTCAGCCAATAAATTGTATTTAGAAGAGAATTTTATTGATTTTAATGTTATGGAATTTGTATTTAAATGGGTTAATTGAAGTATATAATACATGTAAATTAAATGAAATTGTATAAAAAATAGAAGGAATGCATGAATTTCATTTAGGAAGAGTTAGGTTAATTGTAGAGATTGTGAATAAATTTAATTAATTGTGGTATTAATTATATATAGATAGTTTGGATTAAATAAATTTGGGAAATTGGAAAAAGAAAAGAAAGAAGAAATAATGGAAGTGTGATTTACAGTGAATTGTAATAAAAACTATGATATAGAATAAAGTTACAAAGTGTTGTGGTGATGAAATAATCTTGTATTTACAAGGGATACCTCAGTAACTCGATCGTAGACATGGACATGTGCTGAGGCTTTATGAGCAATAAGTAAGTGCTTCACACATATTCCTAGTCATTTATTATATTGGTAGAATTATTAAATGAATTGTTATTAATCTAACTTGACATAAAAATAATTAAATCGATGGAATAAGAATAAATATTTATAATTTGATTAGTCATTCTGAGGATGGAGGCTAATGATATCAATGGTTCATTGATATCAACAGTTGTTGATTAGTTGTTTTCGGGTAAAAGGGAAGGCTAGTGACATCAATATAAGGGTGTTGCATCAACATTATAGATTTGTTGTTTTTGGATAATAAGGAAGACCAATGATGTTAATATGAGGATATTGACATCGATATTTATTGATTAGTCATTCCTGAGAGATTAGGAAAGGCTAATAATGTCAGCACAAGTATGTTGGCATCAATATTTATTGATTAAGTGACCAATAGATTGGTGGCTAATGATACTAGGTGATTTGGTATCGACATATTTGTGATTAATCATGCCAAGGGGAGATGGTTAATGATATCAATTTGAAATTTGATATTGGCATTGAGTTATTGATATAAATATTATCAAGTTGATGATATTCAATAGTAATTAAATGATGAAAGTGAAGATATTGCTTTAATTGTTTTTGGTGGAATTATTTAATTTATTTGGTTTTGTTTATATTATTTGTTGTCTTATTCTTAGGTTCCTCACATTAGCATCAAGAGTAGAACACTTCGTATTTTATTCTTGTAACATAATAACATTAGGTCTATTTTGGACTTATAAGACATATGTATGAATATTTATTTATGAGTACGTAAATAATAATGCTAAGTTTTTAATATAAATATATGTGAATTAAATATTTAATGCATTAAACTTCTTTTGTTATAAATGTAGAAATTTTATATAATAGTATATTCTTATGAATATATTGTGTGGTTAAGTAATATAAAGAAAATAAAATTTTATTGTGATGTTAACATATTATGAAGTAATTAATTTGCTAGAAATGTGTTGATGTGGTAATGATCCAGGAGATATTGGATCAAGGAAATGGAAACATTGGTTGAGAATTTTACTTGTAAAATAGGAAATTGTCGATAACTTGAAACCTTCAATTTTAGAGGAAACTTTGCTAAAATTTAGGTAAAATTATAATAATAAAAAAATTAGGTTGTTAAAGTTGTGATTACGGGGATAGCTAGGGTTTCCAGCATAACACAACTCAGGGTAGAGAAAGTGGTCACTATAGTAAATTGGGTGAAAGGTATGCGAGAGATGGGTTGTGTGACATATTTAAGGAAGAAGGATGATGAGCTTGCTAGACATTAGCTAAGGAAGGTGGAAAGAGTGATGATTCATATAGCAATGCAGGAGGAGTCACAAGTTAATTGTGTGACTATGCTATTATTAGACAATGCCTACTCTTGGTGGGAGACAATCAGAGAGAGGAGATCCGGAAAAGTTCTAGTGTGGAAAGAATTTATAGAGTAGTTTGAAGAGCGATATTACTCCTAACAACATAAGAGGGATATGGAACAAGAGTTTCTGTCTCTGAGACAAAGTGATATGATTATTTTGAAGTATGAGAAGAGGTTTTAAAACCTCTCCATTTTTGCTTTTGCATATCTTCCTATTGAGCGCCATCAGATATAGAGATTTCATGATAGGCTTAGACTGGAGCTGAAGACGGTACTAATAGCTATGCAGTTTTAGACTATACGGGAGTTGGTACAGGCTGCACAGGCTATAAAGAGAGTGGTTCAAGATGATCAGAGGCAAGTGAATGAATAGGGATAGATAACAGGGGCTAAGAGGAAGGAGATAATATTATCTACTAGTAGACCTCCTGTTCTAAAAAGAAAGGAAAGACGGACAATCATCTGGGCAGTTTCAGAAAAGAGGAGGGAACTTTACTTTTGGTAGGAGTTCATGGGGATTTATGCAAATAAGTGTTGGAGGATCCTTTAGTGACCAGGCTTGTATAGGGGCTAGTGTTGTAGTAGGGTTTATAGAGCGGTGGGGACCCATATATCCTTTATATACGAGGTGAAATATAAAGAACCCTGGAGATTATTCAGCTACACCAGGAAGGTGTTATATTTGTCGAGGTAAGGGACATCGGTGGAGGGATTTTTAGTGCTTGAGTAGGGGTTATTATTACTGTAGGGAGATAGACCACAAGAAAAAGGAGTACCCTTATTGTGCTATAGAGAGTACTCAGGGATAGAAAGCTACTACATAAAGCTAACAACAATTCATTACAGTAGATAGACCTACGAGGCTTGCTCAATCTAGAACAAGTGCTAACCAGAGATTGCCTAGATCTTAGGAGAGAAGGACTTAAGGTAGAGTATACCATATAACTCAGAAGGATGTGGGAGCTACACTAAATGTGGTTGCAAGTTCATTACTATTAAAATCCTTACTAGTATATACCTTGATTGATCAAAGAGCTACTCATTCATTTGTGTCATATCAGAATGTGGATAAATTGCATGTAATACCTTGTAAAATGAGTAAATTAGTAACTGTTAGTGCACTCCTATAAGAAAACATAGATATTGATGATGTTTATAGAAAGGTAATATTAGGGGTTATGAGTTGAGGGTATATTTAATACCTTTGAAGTTGTATGATTTTGATCTGATTCTAGGTATGGATTGGTTAAGTATGCATCATAATGGATTGCTTCACCAAAATAGTGATTATGCATAGGGTAAATGGTAAAAGAATAATGTTTAGAGGAGATAGGAAAGTAATACCCAGTTGTGTGACTTCAATCATGACTGTCAGGAAGCTAATCAAGAAGGGATGTCCTGTTTACTTAGCTTATGTGAGGGGTAAAAGAAAAATGTTTAGAGGAGATAGGAAAGTAATACTCATTTATACGACTTCAATCATGACAGTCAAGAAGTTAATCAAGAAGGGATATCTTGTGTACTTAACTTATGTGAGGTAACTTGGAAAAGAAGTAGGGAGTTAGATAGAATTCCTGTGGTGAGAGAATTTCTTAATATTTTTTCAAAAGAACCATCTAGATTGCCTCCGATGAGGGAGGTCGAGATTTCAATTGAAACTTTTCTAGGAATTGCTCCTATAGCATAGTCTCCATATATGATGTTGCATAATAAGCTGGCTGGACTAAAAATCCAACTCCATGAATTGTTGGATAAAGGATTTATTCGGCCTAGAAATTGACCCTGTAGAGCTTTAATATTGTTTGTGAAGAAAAAGGATGGCACTCTGCAACTCTATATAGATTATAGACAATTGAATAGGGTGACCATAAATAATAAATATCCACTTCCTTGAATTGATAAACTCAAGGAAGCACAAGCATTTTCAAAGATAGACTTATGATTGGGGTAATATCAGTTGAGGATAAAGGAATAAGATGTATATAAGACAACTTTCATAACATGTTATGGGCATTATGAATTTTTAGTCATACCATTTGGAATGACCAATGCTCCAACAATATTTACGGATCTCATGAATCAAATCTTTAAACCTTAATTAGACAAATTTGTGGTGGTATTTATGGATGACATCTTGATATATTCATCTTCCTATTATGAATATCAACAACATTTGAGAATTGTATTAGAGACTTTGAGAAGAAATGAGTTGAATGCTAAATCGAGTAAGTGTGAGTTTTGATTGAATGAGGTGGTGTTCCTAGGATATGTGATATTTGAAAAGGGTATTTATGTAGATCTTAAAAAAGTGGAAGTAATGTCAAGTGGGAAAGACTTATGAATGTCACTGAAATTCATAGTTTTCTTAGGGTTAGCCCAAAACTAATCTTACCATTTGTTCTGGTTATCCAACATGGATTTCATTAGCCAAAATTAATCTTATCATTTGTTCCCGGCTATCCAACATGGATACCATTAGCCAAAACTAATATTATCATTTATTTTCAGCTATCCAATATGGATACCATTAGTCAAAGTTAATCTCATCATTTGTTCCTAATTATCCTGACATGGATACCATTAGCCTAGGTCGTCTCATTAGTTATTCCCGGATATCCTAATTACGGATATCCTTAACTTAACTTAATCCTAATATTCTTTATTACTCATGGTTAATCAAATAACATAATTCACAAAATAATACATTATTAAAAATGTACCTTATGAATTTAATAAAATTAGATAAAGGTTCAAATAACCTACCTGATCCCCCCCATAGTATGTCCTCGCCTAGTCGAAGATGATTTATGTTGTACCTCCTAGTTCATAAAGAGACCATTACTTACCAGGTATCATTAAAGATTATTTTCACACACACATATATGTGTACACTAGCACACATAAAAATATATTTATATGTGAGTATATTACTCATATCTTTGCATGGTATCAATATTATAATAAAACATTCATTTCAACTATATTGAAAATTGTCAATGCAAACTAAGTCATTACGGCACTGAAAATTATCAACACAAACTAAGTCATTACGGCATTGAAAATCATTAACAGAATCTGAGTCATTATGACACTGGAAGTTGCCAATGAAAATTGAGTTATTATGACATTAAAAATCATCAATGAAAACTGAGTCATTATTGCATTGAAAGTTGTCAATGAAAATTGAGTTATTATGACACTGAAAATTATCAAAGAAAATTAAGTTATTACGACATTAAAAATCATTAATGAGAACTTAGGGTGATATTATCTTCTATTTTGTATAATCAGTCTCTTACCATAAAACTCTATAGACTAGTTAGGGTTTTCAAGTGATCATAATACTAGATGACCACTTATTTTTATAAAGTTCAAATCTTTCCCCCTTCACTAGATAATAAAAATAACCTTTTCTCTTTTTAGGAAAGAGGGTGGGTTGTTGGGATGTCAAGTGTGACAAAATGACAACTCCACTAGGGATCTTAAAGCTAAGTTTTGCCTCTTGTCTTTAATTGCTACCATGTTCATTATGCTTATTTATTTTTTGCTATACTTTAGTATGAATTCTTATTCTATAATTATCATGCATATATATTGGATATGAATTTGTGCCTTCACACAAGACATTAAACTTTTGAGAACACACACTTTAACATTATGTTATGTGGGGGAGTAACGGCATCCCCAATAGCTATCAACGTAGGTAAGACTCGTGAAATCACCAACTTCCATTTGATTGTCAACTTTTAGCATTATCTACTTAGAAGCTTCCAATTTGTTTGTTGAATATGAGAAAACTAGGACTCATCCCTAAATTATAATTTTGGCTGAAACCATTTTATCTCTCAACCACTATAGGAAGTATGGAAGAGGCTTCATGAGATGTTGTATACAATTATTGTATATTTAGATGGTATGCCAAGTAAAAGTTGAAACTCTATTATTTAGGATGTTTTGGTTGTATGATCAAAAGTCACTTAAAGAATTTGTTACAAATAAATGGGAAAAGTATTCCAAATGGGACTAGATGAAGAAATTCTAGGAGTAACCTCAAAAGAAGTTCAATTGGAGAGCTGTATGAATAAATATTTTAACTTGTTTGATGTGCTATGGATAGAAGCCCTAGGTCCTATTAATAGGAGTAACCAATTATGTTAGTTATGTGCCCGCCTCAGTATCAAGGTAGTGTATATACATTTAATGTGTTCCTAGGACTGACGACCTTGCTCAGTTTTCTAGCACCTTTAAAGATGTCATCTCCCTAATTGTGTTAGAGAGCATTAGGTAGAACAAGATGTCACAAGTTAGTGAAAGGTACTCGAAATAGCATAGTGAGGAGTCATTTAGAAACCAAGAAGTTGAGACTTCATGAGATATGGTTGAGATTGTAGGAAGTAAGAGAAAGAGGTCTAAAAAGAAAGAAGAAAAAAAATTATGAGTTGAAAAGGAGGGTGAGAGAGCATCTAAAGTCTCTTTAGAGCAACATCAACAGGAAGAATGGACTATAAAAGAAAAGGTTGAGAAACACAAGAAAGAAAGGTAAGTTAAGGATGCATTACCTTCATTAGAAAAAGACATGTCATTTGCATCATTGGTTTTTTTCCTTTTCATTTATTAAAAAAATGCATTCATTAAAATTTTACCTCAAAAAATTCGAATAAATTTACAAAATTTATTTTCTTATTTGGACTCCAATCTACTTTAAAAGACATCACCAAACTCCATAACATTGTTAATGAACTTGGAAGGTTGAATTCTACTAATTAGGATTAAAATTGTCTCCATACTTCACAATGCAGTTTACTCCCCCCAATAACTTCACTCGCACCCTCTTTGATGACTCTCTCTCTAAGAGCTAGGTAGAATTTTGATATATATTTTTTGAAATTTTGAATATTAATCTTAAAGGATCATATTGAAAAAGCAAACGTTCAATGATCAAAACAAACATTTGTCAAAATATCAGTCATTTTACCAATCCAAATGAGAAAAAAAAGACATTGTTTTGGTGTGATTTTTTGTTTAACAACGAAAATCATCCCTCATTTTCATAAATATGATTAGATCCCATGACTGAATCTCTTTATCACACCTTTAATAAGATAAAATGGGATTTCTACATAAGGTCCAACATCATCCCACAAAGAAAGTTAGCAGACAATAAAAATAAGTGTGGGAAATAAATCTTATAATTCAATTGCTACATGGACAGTGCTGTGACCTGTTGATTATAGTAGACATACAAACAAAACTTTTCATTCTGTAAATATTTCTCTGCATTCCTCTGTATTCGTCTTTACAGAAAATATATATACAAGTAGGTAAGTAAACCTAGTCTGTCCAGACTCCTATTCTTGGTATGATAATAATCTGTACAAGAAAACAAATAGATTTCCTTAAAATCTTGTAATCTACACATATCTCGCCAACTAATACACAAATCTTGCCGGCGAACACTCCCTCTCAAGTTGGTGATGATAGATCAAGTTGGTGCATAGATATCTATCATGCCCATCTTACCAATCATACTGTAAAAATCTTTGTTTGATACTGCCTTGGTGAGGATATCAGCTAGTTGACTTGCAGATTTAACAAATGAAAAACATATAATTTTTTGATCTAACTTCTCTTTGATAAAATGACGATCTACTTCAACATGTTTAGTTCGATCATGCTGAACAGGATTGTGTGCAATCTGAATTGCCGCCTTATTATCATAGTACAGGTTGATATGATTCGTATACTTGATCTCTAAATCCTTCAGAATACTCTTGATCTATAACAACTCACATATTCCCTGAGCCATTCCTCGAAATTCTGCTTCTGCATTAGATCGTGCTATAACTTTCTGTTTTTTACTTTTCAAAGTAATCAAATTCCTTTCCACAAAGTTCAGATACCCAAACATGGACCTCCTTGTTATTTGATCTCTTGCCCAATCTGCATCAGTATAGCCTTCTATATTTGAGATACTATTTTTTGAGTATAATAAACCTTTTCCAGACGCACCTTTAAGATATCTCAAGATCCTGTAGACAACATCCATATGCTCCTCACTTGGTGCATGCATAAATTGGCTCACAACACCTACAACATATGTTATATCAGGTCTAGTATGGGTTAGGTAAATTAACTTACCCACAAGTCTTTGATACCGACCCATATCTGTAGGGACTTGATCTGGAAAGATCCCAAGTTGATGGTTCACTTGTATTAGTGTTTCAACAGGTTTGCAAGCTAGCATCCCAATCTCACTTAGAAGATCCAATACATATTTACGCTGTGAAAGAGAAATTCCTTATTTGGACCATGCTACTTCAATGCCAAGAAAATACTTCAATTGTTCCAAATCTTTCATTTCAAATTCTACAGACAAGTACTCTCATAATGTCTTCATTTCTTCAAGATTATCACCTGTTAAAATCATGTCATCTACATACACAATCAATGTCGTTACCATACCATATTTATGTTTAACAAATAGTGTATGATCTGCATTGCTCTATTGATAACTGGTTGCTTTCATTGCCAAAATAAACCTCCTAAACCAAGCTCGAGGAGATTGCTTCAAACCATACAGAGATTTCTTTAGTTTACACACTTTGTCTTCGTGTTTGGAACTTTGTTTTATTCCAGGTGGAAGTTCCATGTACACCTCTTCCTCTAGATCACTATTTAAGAAAGCATTTTTTACATCGAATTGTTGTAGGGGCCAATCTCAGTTTACAGCAATGCATATGAGTATACGAATGGTGTTAAGCTTGGCTATTGGTGCCAAGGTCTCCCGATAGTAAATACCATATTTCTGGGCATGCCCCTTGGCCACGAGTCTCGCCTTATATCTATCAATGCTTCCATTCGCTTTAAGTTTAACAGTGTATACCATCTACACCCAATCGCCTTCTTTCCTTTTGCTAACACAATAAGTTTCCAAGTGGAGTTCTTCTGCAAGGCTTCCATCTCTTCATTCATAGCTTTTTTCCATCTTGGATCTACCAATGCATCCTACACATTACTAGGAATAGATACTTTGGATAATTGATTAATGGTTAGTGCATAAGATTCTGAAAGTCTATGAGAAAAGACATAGTTATTAATAGGATATTTAACATTGGTTTTAATGTCTGGTTCATATTGTTTCTTGAAAACACCTTTATTAGATCTCTGTGAATACCTGGGAGTGGGTTGAGATGTATTTTCAGTGGTGGGATTATCCAGGATATTCTGTGCAGAGGACTCTGTGGTTGATGGTGCGGGCAAGTCAATCATCGCAGTGTCTTCCTTATCAAGGTTCGCAACTTCTATGTCAACAACACCCAATTCAATCATCTCAATATTTTCCCCATTATGGTTTACAGCTTTTGTGTCACCAGCATAATTCTTACAAAGGTCATTGTCCAACGATAAGGTCCTCTCATTTGGGATAGTTTGAGTATCAGTGAGTGATATAACATTGTGCTTGTTGCTATTCATCCTTTTTTCAAATGTCTCCAGTTCCATAAAAACACCATCACCCTCATTATTATCAAACATAGTTCTGCAAAGCTCATCCTCTGCATACACATTCTCCTCCTGAAGAGGAGAGCCCAAGTCGACTACTAAATAATAAGGAGTTGTTTCTCGGAAGGAGAAATCAAGAGAGACATGTAGCTTACGAGTTTGAGGACAATAACACCTATATCCTTTCTGAAAATTAGAGTAACCGATGAATACACAACATTGGGCACAAGGATCAAGTTTGTTAGGCAAGACTTTGGGTATGTGAATATACACTGTGTAACCAAAGGTTCTGGGTTCTAAGTTTGGGTGATGGGGTGTGTCAAAGAAGCTTTGTAGTTTCTGGTGTGGGGTCTGGAAGTTAATCACTCGGAAAGGCACTCTATTGATGATGTAGACAACAGACTTAATAGTCTCTCCCCAATAGAAGCGAGGCATATGCATTTCAAAAAGAGATGCACGTACTACCTCCATGATCTGCCTATTTTTCCTCTCTGCAAGGCCATTTTGTTGGCGTGTGTAGGTGCAAGAAGTATGGTGTCGAATACTGTTTTGTCGAAGATAATCACCAAGTGAGTTCTTAAGAAATTCCATAGCATTATCGGATTGCCATACTTAAATTTGTTTCTGAAATTGATTTTTCACCATGCTATAAAATTCTCGAAAAGCAGTACTCGCATCACTTTTCTTATGAAGTAAGGATACCTACGTCATACGAGTGCATTCATTAATAAAGGTAATAAAGTAACGAGCTTTAGACATAGACGGGATTGTTGCAGGTCCCCAGATATCAGAATGAATAACTATAAAGGGCTCAGAGCTTTTATTCAAAGAGGGGAAATAAGGTTTACGATGGCTCTTTGCCAATTCACAAATGTCACACTGAAAATCCAAAATATTCAAGTCTGTAAACAAACTGGGTTTCAACTTCTTAAGATAACTAAATGAAAGATGTCCTAGCCTCTTATGCCAAAGCCATACCTTATACAATCTCCTATCCCTCTTCGTCACAAAACATGCCTTGTTGTTCTGCCATTTGCCAATTGTTGTCAATTCCAAGTAGTAAAGGTTGCCTCATTTAACACTACAGCCAAGAGTCTTTCGTGTCAGAATATCCTGAAAAACACAAAAAAAGGCCATAAAGTAATGGTGCAATTTAGTGCTAAAGTGATTTGTCTAACATATAACAAATTACATTCAAGACTAGGAACAACAAATACTGTATCAAGAGTTATGGTAAGAGTTAGAGCAATGGAGCCCTTCCCTGTAATAAGGGAGATACCATTATTGGCACTAGAGATGACCTGTTGGGATGATGGATGAAGATTTTGTAGTTTACTACAGTCTCTAATCATATAGTCGAATGCACTAGTATCAATAATCCAAGTATTATCCATAGTAATAGCAGAAAGAACATTAGTCTTACCAATACTACCTGGCTGAGTTACATTGGCAGTAGGCATCGAAGTCCCGTCTTGAATTGGAAGGCTTTCAGCTGATATGGCCAGTGCAGCTTTCCCAGTAATGTTCTTCCGTGGTCTCTTTGAAAAATCCCACCATTAGGGATATCCAATAAGTTCATAGCAACACAGCTTTGAATGGTCAGATTCACCACAATGAGTGCAAACATAATTATTTCGCTTTCCTGAACCTTGACTATTTTTCCCTTTGGCAGAATTATAACCTGTCCCTCGTTGGTTTCTATTTGCTATCATGGCTGTATTTTCAGAGATCAGCCGAGGAACTCCCATAACTTGTCGCTGTTGTGATTCTCTTCTAACACATGCGTATGCTGCTTCCAAGTCTTGTTTTGGTTCCTTTCGAAGAATTGCACCGCGGATTTGAACATACTCAGAATCAAGACCGCTTAAAAAAATATGAACTCGTAATCTCATCATTGCTGCATGGAGTTGTACAATCCCTTTAACAGATTCTTCATAGGATGTGCTGCGATGATCAATTTCCTGGAATATTGCAACAAGTTCATTATAATATGTGGACAAAGGCCTACCATTATAAGTGGTTGAAAAAGACTGTTGATTCAGTTCGAACAATCGTGTCTCATCAGATCCATTGTAGAAGGTCTTTGACACTACCTTCCATATTTCTCTTGCTGTAATAAGACGAATGAATCTCTGCATCAAGTGGGGGCTCATTGATTCAATGAGCCAGCTCTTAACTTTATGATTTTCAGTAATCCATGTATCATAGTTCGGATCGTTGGGTGCTGGTTTCGTCGCTGCTCCAGTTAGATACAGAACCTTGTTACTGGCTCCAATACGCATCTCCATCAACTGTGACCATAACATATAATTTGTTTCATTGAGAATGATGCTGATAGGAAAACCAAAGGTGTCCTGCTGAATGATAATTGGGTTTGGCAGAGGATTGTGTGAAGTGGCTTGAACAATTAGATTTCGTTCTTGTTCTGCCATTGTGATTTCATTTGCAAGCGGAAGTCCCTAGAATAAAGGGTTTGAAGAAGAATGTAGGGAAGAAACAGTGAAAAAAAATTGTTTTTAGACCTGCTCTGATACCATGTTGATTATAGCAGACATACAAACAAAGCTTTTCATTCTGTAAATATTTCTCTGCATTCCTTTGTATTTGTCTTTACAGAATATATATATACAAGTAGGTAAGTAAACCTAGTCTGCCTAAACTCCTATTCTTGGTATAATAATAATCTATACAAGAAAACAAATAGATTTCCCTAAAATCCCGTAATCTACACATATTTCGCTAGCTAATACACAAATCTTGCCAGCTAACACGACCAACTTACAAGATCGACAAAATATATTTTTTTCAATGTTACTTTTTTTTTTCCTTTATTGAATTTCTTGTTTTATTTCTTGTATGTATACTTTAAAATATACCTAAATGTTGTATTTAATATTAATCTATTTTAATGTGATTTTATGTGTATTAAAGCTATAATATGCATTCTACTATCAATTTTTTTTTAAAACAAAGTTGTGATTAGGAATATTAAAATTATAAAATATGTATAATATAATGAAATAAAATAAAATATCTCCATCTTATACTCCATATTTTAGATACAAAGATAATAAAAACTATAATTTTCCTAATGAAAAAAATACATAATCATTAATGATATTTGAAAGATATTTTTTATATGAATATTCTTTTACTCAAATGCCAATCACAATATATAAAATATGTATAAAGACTCCAATTTTTTTCCATTTTATTTCTTTTTAAAGCTTTCCATTTT
>Ga0325402_1001526_pt1 | contig 19101 bp, 13 predicted proteins | sample PopdelMetagenome_22_FD_207212 | JGI IMG/M metagenome (GOLD analysis project Ga0325402, IMG submission 207212) | Populus deltoides microbial communities from Bellville, Georgia, United States - Xylem-PdKOR-R3 | ecosystem: Host-associated > Plants > Phyllosphere > Stem > Wood/Secondary xylem...
AGTTAATTATAATGAAAAACAACACAAGATTCAAGTTACAATCAAGTATGGAAACATAAAGGATTTAGTATTGTTTTTGAAAAATAAAACAAAAGAATTAACTGATTAATTTATTAAAAACACATGTCGCATTAATCTAATAACCTATACGTAAACTTGAATACTAGTTGTCAAACTTGAATTAGCTCGATAAATTGACTTAAAACGAACTCAACCGATCTAAATCTTGACAGGTTTATATTTAAAAAAATAAAGAAAGAATAGATCCTGACTCGGGTAAAACCCGATAAAAAACTTAGCAATTCATAACTCAAGCCTTGTTCCAGAATAACAACTTATGATTCTGATTAACTCTAATATGAGTTTTAAAACCATGATTTGATTATTTTTTTCTTATCATGGTTTCTTAAGATTTAATATTATTTTTTTTTTAACTGGTGTCTATTGTTGCTCTTCGTGGTATCTCTTTTGATTTTCTAAATATTATTATCACTTGAATTCATAAGAAAATTGTAAATTAACTTTCCTTGCAGCTTGAAATACACAATTAACTGGCTGTTTTAATATTCCTGGGGTTTTACTTGCAAGTGAAAATGTTCATGGTCTGGTGATGAGAACCGGAAACAATTCATGTAATATGACTGCTTTTGATTCAAAATGAAATCTATTATATATATATATATATATATGTATATTGTTGATATTAATATAATCAAAATACACTAAAAAATACGGTTCAAACTTTGCTGAAAACATAAGCTAGAGACAGGAGAGAGATGATTTTATTTTTTATTGTTACTTTTTAAGCATCATGCTGCCTGCCTAATTAGGATTTTAGATAAATAATTAGCACTCGGCAGCGGTACTTGTCAATTGCGGGAGTCAACTATCTCTCTCTGTGTGTAGCCGTCGACACGCAGGCGCGCCGGCCCTCTTCGGTGCTCATGTGCTGGTGGTGGATTAAACAATCTATTTCTATTAATTAATAATAATAAAAAAAAAACATTTATACTTAATAACATAGCTTCTTTCATTTTCTTAGTTCAAGCCTAGAACTAATGTCAATGGGGGCACCCAACACAAATACGCAATTACTCTTTCTTGTTTGCTGTCTAAACTATAAAGCTAAGGTTCAAAAACGACTGCTCTCTTTCGTTGGGCTCCACCACTAATTCAAAAGGGATTTTCAATTAGTGTATTAAACTCTAAAACAAATTAATTTTAAAAAATAAATAAATATTGAATTGTACTTTTAATGTTCTATCTTTGATCGACAGGTTATTAAATAGAGTCAATCTAACACACAAAGGTCTGTTTGGAGGTAAGCATCAGTTGGTTTTGTTTGGTTGCCATCAAGAAATCTAATCCGACCAATTTATTTGAACCAAATTGAATCAAATAATTAGTTCAAACCGATAAATTTGGTTCAGGTTTTTATTTAAAAAATCAAATAACATTTTTAGTTTTTGTTTAGAAAAAAAGTAATTTATTTTAGTTTGGTTTGGTTTGGTTTTTTTCTTTTTAAATTTAAAATTAAATTAAATCAGGAAAAACTGATTTTTTTAAAATCCTAATCTATTTTCCAGTTTAATATCTTAAGTCAGTTTTTTAAAATTAATTTCATATAAAGTTTTTCAATTAATTCGATTGTTATATTATTTTACAGTTGTATTCTTAGAAATTTGGCGCATTACAACGGCCGTACAGAGGCGGATTCTCTTCCGGGGCAAGGTGGTCAGGTTAACTGTTGCAACAGCCGTTTTGGAGGGCAACACTCTCGCTAGGCAGTACTATGCACCTTCCACCCACAAGGCAGCTCGTACACTTTGCAGTCTAGCCAACTAACCACCGAAAGAAGTAAATAAGCACAAAACCACTACCTCGGAAACACATGATGGAGGCCTAAGACTGGACAGTCCACTACACATGACAGAAGAAGAACCTGTTCAGAAATATAATTTAATGAGAGTTGTCTAGATGAGCAAGCAGCTAGAACATCATTAATAAGTGTCCATGATTAACAAAGCTGTTCTTCAATGACCTAATTACATGTTGTTAATGTCTTTAGAATTAGATTTAACGTCAAAAATATAAAACAACAAGGGGGATCATAGCTTACTTAAATGCTTTTTAACACCAGATTAGGCCAATCCTATAGAATGCAATGTCCATACAATGTTGTGCTTAACTGCTTATAGATCGAACACAGACATTTCAGGCTACTTGTTCTACACACAATTTTATCAAATTATTTAAATTGCATTTGATTACTGATGTGGGATAAAATAGATGGAGATAATGAAGATAAAAGTGTGTTTGATTAAAAAAATAGAGATGTAGTTTTTTAACAAGTCAGGTTGAGTCAATTTTTTCCCTTTTTTTTTCAAACTTGAATCAGTCAGTGTTTTAAGTTGATCCGATTTCATGTCAACCGGTCGGGTTGGTATTGATTTTATAACTAGAGTTATTATAATATTATTAATTTCAATATCTAAAGTAAAAAAATAACATCTATTTTAAAAAAACATGTAAGTTTGATAATAACATATATTATAGATAAAATAGATTTTTTATATTTTATTTTGTCTTATCCAACTAAATATGATACAGAAATAATTATTTTATCTTATATATCATTATTAAATACAATAAAATACAATTACGATTATGTTTTCTTTTCTGTTTTGTCTCTTCTATTTTTATTGTTTTTACTTTTGTTTTGTTTTTAAGATAGTAACTAAACACCACTTTAAAATTATAATAAAATAATATTTCTTAGTTTTGTCCAATTCAATTTAACCCAAAAAGAATTTATGTTACTTCTCTCTTTGGAACTTTCAATACATTCAAATTCATCCGCCCAGTAAAAAAAGTTTATCTTCACTTGTAAAACTACAATCCCTGACCTTCTATGCTAACACCAAAGGTTTTCTAAACACAGTAAAGTTCCTAACTTTTTTTTAAAAAAATATTTTAATTTTTTTTAATTTAATCATTTTGTAACCTAATTAAAAAAATTATTTTGAAATTATGATCAAAGTACCAAATTAAAACAAAAAAATTTGAATTGTAAAACACAGAGAAAATACATGTCTAATCTTAAATTCACAATAATTTTTGTTTTATTTCAAAAGTTTATTTTGTTTATTTTTCAGTTACTCACTTTCAATGATAAAAGAAAAAGTGCTCGGTTTAACCACTTTTTAGTAACAAAATTCATTATTTTTTATGTCAACGAGTTCTATTTGATAAAAAGAGTTTGACGGTGTTGAATTTTTTTATATAAACATGCATAAAAAGAAGATCAAGTTTTGTTTTGATTTTCTTGATTTATTTATTTTTTATTTTTTTGGTTGATTTAAGTTTTTACAGATGATAGATGTTTCGGGGAAGTTTTTATGTCGTTTATTAGCTATTTTTTGGTGAAAATATGTTGAAAAATGAGTTTTCAACTCAAAAAACTCTAGTTAGTCTACTATATTATCGTCTCCATATTTTTTTTAAAAAATTATTGATTTAAAATTATTTTTTTTAATATCAAACCATGCTTTTATCAAGGTTGCCTTTTGATCTAATAAATCGACTAGATTAAATCGGCATAACTTTTATATGATTTAATTTTAAATTCGAGCTAGACAATAAATTAGTTTAGGAATATCAAAATTTAATTTATTAAATCTAGTTTAATAATAATATCAAAAAAAAATTCTTCATGGCCTGTACATTCTTTTTTTGTATTCAATTAATTTTACCCCTCCCATAGCTAAAGCAGACAGTTTGCTAGTATAATCCTAAAAGATTCACTTCATTCCTAAAAATCCAGTGCCCTCAGTTTCTTTTCTCCTCTCAGCGATTTCAACACCAAATTATCATAGTGTAAACTGGATTCACTAATGATTTTTTTTTCTTCAATTTAAAATCTAGCATGGGTTAAAGTTCAAGGTAACCCACTAAACCAAATCTAATCAGATTGTTTGACAGGTATAGTTGTGGTTACTTTTCAAATAACTTTTCGTGTTAAAATACATGTCAATGATTTTTTTTATTTTTAAAAAATATTTTTGATATCAGTACATTAAAATGATTTAAAAATACTAAAAACATATTAATTTGAAATTAATAAAAAAATAAAAAATTTTTAAAAACGCTTTTATAACAAATAAATAAACAGGTCTAAATTTGAAGCATGCACCTAAGTAAACACTTTTTTTTTTGGAACAGGGCAAAGCCTCCACAAAATTAGTGATTTTTAATAAATCAAACTCGATGCTTTATGTTTCAAATATATTCCCTTTTTAATAAGAAAGATAGAAAGGTATGTAGAACACTCTATCCTCTCCGAAACCATAATTTCCTATGACTGGTGTGTAGCAGGTCATTTACATGGCGGGAGCAGAGAGGTGGGCAAGGCATCGCGAAAGCATTGCTCGTATTTGTGAAGGCTGGTGGCTGACAATATTTCTATCTTCCCTTTCTATATATAATATTTCTATGTCGTGAAGACAACATATAATAATTGATTATTCTCACAAATTAATCTAATAATCAGCCCGCGTAAGGGTCTCGTTTACATTAAGAACCTTATTACTTTTCGAAATTCATGAATATAATTAAGATTATCTATAAGAAAAATCTTACTTTATCCATGGTTTTGAAACCCGGCTCAGCCCGGCGAATCGACTTGAGACCCGACCCGGATGAAGAAAAAATAAAGGAATAAAAAACTTGTTGTGACCCAGTTAACGCGGCCAGACCTGATAAAAAACCAGGTTGCAATTATTTGACTCTTGTTTTTTTTTTTTTACTAAAATGATGTCATTTTGATTTTAAAAAAATAATTAAGCCGAATGACCCGGTTACCTGATCAAAACTCGATGATCCAGTAAAAACTTGAAACCTGAATTTTGGACCGGACCGGATCTAAAAAATATGACTTGATCTATAATTTCATCAAAATCCTGTTTTTGAATTCCAACTACTCCGTTATTAGCCATGGTGTAGTATAACTAATACATGTAGAAAAAAAGATTGCACACCCAACCTAACCTAAAGTCTAAGATATTTAATAATTTAGCAAAATTTTTAGTAAAAATTCATAGATGTATTTTAGAATATTTTTAACTCAAAAATAAATTAAAATAATATATATTTTTTATTTTTTTAAAATTACTTTTTATATATACATGTTAAAATGATTTAAAAATATAAAAAATAATAATTTTAAATCAAGAATTTTTATTTTAAATTTTTATGTGTGAAAAGAAATTCTAAAAAGCACTTTAATATGATATTAGTAAAAAATCTAAAAAACTTAATTTTTCTCCGAGTCCAATAAAATACCTTTCTTAGGCTTGAATTAATATTAACCATGGTCAACCAGGAGAAGCTGAATTCAAAAAAAGCAACTGACCCGACCAGGCCCGGCCCATTGTTGGTTTGCCCCTATATAAACCTACAAGTGAAAGATCCAATGGCTGCTCTCTCTTACAATATCTTTATCATCATCTTGACCAGACACAGATTGAGAATGGCTTCTACAATCACAGGTGTTAGTGTTGGTTTAGGACTTTCATGTTCTACAACAAGAAAGCTGACTCAGAAAAGAAATCCTTCATCATCAAGGTTGTCTTTTTGCAGCATTAAAATGGCTGTCTCTGTTGAAGAAGAGAAGAAGAAGAAGAGTTTCACTCTTGAAAAATCTGAAGAAGCTTTCAGCGCTGCTAAGGTAAAAATAAATCACCATCCTTTTGATTTTTCTTCCTTTATAGGTGATGGGTTTTGATTGTAATGTTAATCTGAGGACTCTAGTTTCCAATATTGACCTCTTAAAAGTTTGTGCTGTTATGAACATGATAAGGGTCTTTGTAGATTTGGGTTTGATTAAGGTGTTGAAATTGATTTATTGTTGGTTTGAGTTTGATTTGAGAGAGAAAAGCGTTGATTTTGGAGAGCTGTAGCTGAAAGTTATCATAAAGTGAAACGTGTTTTGGGATTCTCTGATTGTTGACTGATGCAAGTGTTTTTTTTTTGGCAGGAAATGATGCCAGGAGGTGTGAATTCACCTGTACGTGCTTTTAAATCTGTTGGTGGACAACCTATTGTGTTTGATTCTGTCAAGGGTTCTCACATGAGGGACATTGATGGAAATGATTACATTGATTATGTTGGTTCTTGGGGGCCTGCTATAATTGGTCATGCAGATGATGAGGTTCTATTCTTCTTCACCGCCATTTGCATTTTCAGTATCTATGAACGTTTTCTTTCTGTGAGAGTCTTGGTACTCAAGATTGTTCACATTCCATTTTATTAGAGAAGTGGCGCATCACTAAAAGTAGAGTATGTGTTAGCCGACATTTGTTTCCTTGAAAATATAGGAATGAAGGAAAATGGTGATTTCCATTCTTAATTATCCAGAATTTTTTCTCTCTCTCTCTCTTGCCTGAATCAATAAAATAGCCTACTCATGGCTGACAGACCATTTCATTGTTTCTTGCTTATCATGGAAAGGCTACTGGATACTGGTTGTGGAAAATAGTGTACCCTTTTGGTTTATTTTCCATTCTCGTGGACTAACATTTACCTACAGGTACTTGCAGCCTTGTCTGAAACAATGAAGAAAGGGACCAGCTTTGGTGCCCCTTGTCTTCTAGAGAATGTTTTGGCAGAGATGGTGATCAAAGCAGTTCCAAGCATAGAAATGGTACGATTTGTTAACTCAGGCACAGAAGCATGCATGGGTGTGCTTCGCCTGGCCCGTGCCTACACTGGACGGGAGAAGATTATCAAGTTTGAGGGCTGTTACCATGGCCATGCTGATCCATTCCTTGTCAAAGCAGGTAGTGGTGTTGCAACCCTTGGGCTCCCAGACTCGCCTGGTGTCCCCAAAGCAGCAACCTATGAAACTCTAACAGCCCCCTATAATGACATTGCTGCTGTGGAAAATCTTTTTGAGAACAACAAAGGAGAGATTTGTGGAATAATCCTTGAACCTGTTGTGGGAAATGCTGGTTTCATCCCCCCGAAACCTGAATTTATTAATGCCATTCGCAGGATCACTGAAGAAAATAACGCTCTTCTAATATTTGATGAAGTTATGACTGGATTCCGTTTGTCATACGGTGGAGCTCAGGAGTATTTTGGCATAACTCCTGATTTAACAACACTAGGGAAGATCATTGGTGGTGGTCTGCCAGTTGGTGCATATGGTGGGAGAAGGGAGATTATGGAGATGGTTGCACCTGCAGGGCCAATGTACCAGGCTGGAACCTTGAGTGGGAATCCCTTGGCTATGACTGCAGGGATACACACGCTGAAGCGGTTGCAGAAACCAGGAAGTTACGAATACTTGGATAAGATTACCAGTGAACTTGTTCAGGGCATTATTGATGCTGGCAAGAAAACTGGGCATGCAATTTGTGGAGGCTATATACGTGGAATGTTTGGGTTTTTCTTTACAGAAGGGCCTGTTTACAACTTTGCTGATGCAAAGAAAAGTGACACAGCAAAGTTCGCCAGATTTTACCAAGGAATGCTGAGGGAGGGTGTATACTTTGCACCGTCACAATTTGAAGCTGGGTTTACAAGCTTGGCACATACTGCTGAAGATATACAAAAGACAATAGCAGCAGCCGAAAATGTTCTCCGGCAGATTTAAAGCTTTTGTTCCTGTATCTCGCTGTGTGATTGGTGACGTATCTCTCATTTCATGTTCCTCCTCGTTTCTATTGCATGATTGCCCTTTTTTGTAGATTATGAATAGGTAATTGTTTCTAGTCAGCACCATCGAGTATCAGTATTTCTATACTTGGCAAGTCGAGTGTATCATTTCTCTAAACAATAACATTTTCCCAACATCTGATGTAGTCATCTTGGATACGTGCAATTTAATTTTAGCAAAATTATCTAACTTGCAGGGCAAAATTTTCCATGTAGTAAGTACTGCAAATCCATCCATAAATTGTAAATTTGCATCATCATTAACACAGAAGTATTTCTCTTTGATATATGATAAAGGTTCTTGATTTTACATCAATGGGTGTATACAACTTTCTATTACTGGTACGGATCTTCACCTTTAAAGAACAAACCAAGAAAAAACAGAAGAAAGGAACATGGGAAGAAACACATCACCACCGGACGCTTTTACAAATACACGTGAATATGGCGACAACAAAACACAGGATGCTCAACGAAAACAACTGCTGTACCTAAAGTGTTGGTACCGAGGGTACAATTCCCCAAGTATCTATGTACTTGCCTTCACATTATGGAACATGAGCACGCAATTTGCTTCGGTGAATTATCAATCTTCTTTTCTGTACCAAGAAAGCCACCGAGCATAGTTTAAAATAAGAAGCTTTTAAACAACAATCTTAAAGAGAAAAGGGACTCGTGCAATAATTCTATGAGTCTGCATTAAATAGCCTAAGCGTAGAGAAAGGACTACAAACAAGGAAATCATGACAATTAAAAAAGAAAATGGATGTAAGGTTTTGGTGTTGCTAAATTTAACTTAAGAGGATACCACCCAAGGGAAAATTTTAAGTATCACGGTGTTCTGCAATATCAGAATAGGTCCAAGTCAATATCAAGGCTGAGAAATGCTTAAAGGTTTGGACTTGTAATAAGAAGTTGAGCAAACAAGCATAAAAATAGTTCCATGCAACAGTGCCAAGCCAATGAAAACTTTTTTTTTTTTTTTTTTAAGATTGAGCCTTTAGAAATCTAAACACATGCATGTGATTATTACAATTCCTCGAACAGAGAAAACTTCTAATTTGTCCTCTAAAATTGACAACTAATCGAATTATTTGATGAAGGGCTACTTTTCTTTGTTCATAACTTGATGGAACCCAAAACCAAATTATTCTGACCACTGGAACAAGAAATATGAAGTTATTCAGCAAAATGAGACCCCCCTACAAAGAATGTACAATTGACCTTTTTGGTATAATCCAATTTAGATTTGTCTAACAACAAACTTGGAGCATCTAGTTAAAATTAACTGTTATTTCTTGGGGCATATCATATCGCCATTGGTTAGATGGACTCAAGAAATTAAACTGGTGGAACTCAAGTCTGCAATGAACTTACTTTGACTTTGGCCCAATATAATAGTGTTGATGGTTATAAATCTGGGTCTTCGCCCTTCATACACAAGACCGCTAAGGAAAAATATGGAGACACACTAGAAGCGCAAGGAGAAAACACACATGCGCACACTGAAACATATGCATGAATAGAAGAAAGAAGTCTGTTTATAAGTTCGAGTGGGATCTATGAAGACAGGTACAAATTAAAGGTACCATTTCAAACTTCTATATCTTCCACATTGATATAACTAGAGTATCTTTAACAGTGATTTTGAAGTCAAGTAACCAGAGGGCAGAAACCTCCAGCAAAACATAAAGACAGTTATCACCATGTGCACATCAGAGTATCTAAAAACAGGGTATCACTGCAGTTAAAATCTCCAAGCTCTCAGCAAGCAAGAAGGGTCACTGCTCTATCGACATCCAAATCAGGTATTGAATCATGTCACTCAAAACCATGGGGGTCCATATATAACCATCAAGCAAATCAAAAACACAATTCAGGAAACAAAGAAAAAAGTTGTTATGCTGGATGGATGATTTAAAATAGAAATTACCTGTTTTGGTTTTTGCTAGAGAGGGCTGTACAACAACATGCATTATGATAACTCCCCCGGCCACTTCCCCAAAAGGTGTTCTGCATTGTCCAACAGTCTTGTTGTTGTCCAAAACCTTACCAGAGCTTATCAGCTTGATTTCATTCACTACCTTGGGAGTGATAGTTTTGCCTAAAATAATAATAATAAAAAATTTCAGAAAAATGTAAACAAAATAGCACAAAAGAAAATCCCATTGGATGAAGGACATTCCTGTCCTGAAAGTAGATAGGTTTTTCAAACAAGAGATCTTTATCTTTCTTAGCTTAGCTGTTAATATTTCTAAATTTGGAATTTGATATATTTGATGACGTTTTGCCTGGAAAAGAAGAAGAATTGGCTGATCAGGTTCACATCGAGAACATCATCCCTTAGGATCTCTTCTGCATTTTAGGAGGCTTGTATTATCTTGTTGATTCCACACATGCTCTCACCCTTACCATCTTAGGTCACATACCCCAGATTGAGCTCAATAACTTCAAATCTACAACACATTCTCCAACTGCAACAGTTGTAGACTGCAACGCAATCGTATGCTCCCGATCCACACCAAACAGGTGAACCTTAGTCAAGCAGCAATACAAGCCATAACCAAATACTAACAAAAGTCCAGCGAATTTCCCATGATTCATTTCTGGTAATAGCCAAAACAACAAACCCCACAAACAAAACCTCCTACTCTATGAAGTCGAACAACGAAAGCCACGATGACAAACACAGACAACTTCACAACATTAATAACATCTCTAAACCATCAACTTGTGACAACATTATCAGATAGATTAATACTCAAACTTTCCATAGCAATGATAAAGCGTAATTAATTGGGTTTACCCATTTTTTAACTGAAGGGTAAAAAATTACCATTTCCATCAAACTATTCGAACCACTTTTTCAACGACTTCCCAAATAAAACCCAAAGCACCCACTTTGAATTTCCCAAACACGGTCCTAAAAGTTTCCAACCAAAGCAAATTAACCCAATTTTAGAATCAAATAAATACTCCCAAGTTAGGTAAATTCACTAAAAAGAAATCTAAAATCTTAAAAAAAAACCAGACATATAAATATTAAAACAAGTAAAAATTAAAATTGAAAGAAATAGTGATAAAAAGTGAATAAATAAAATAAAACCTCTGGGCCAATCAGAAACAATTCGCTGCTTGAGCATGTCAACAGTAGATGTTGATGATGAGCACCGGAAGGGCCCGATATCTGAACCGTCGTAAAGCCTGAACTTTATATCAACCATATCCTCCTCCGGCATTTCCCCTACCTCCTCCAATCAATTACTACCACGTGTAAGAAAAATCCCCTCTTGATTTCCGCAATCACAAAACACACCTAAGATTCACACACATAATACAAAAGGAAATCAACTAAAATTAACAGATCTCAAAAAAAAAAAGAAGAGATTTTACAGAAATTAAAGTAAATCAAACCTTTATTTTTTTTTATTTCGTTGGGTTTCTATTTTTCTTGAAAAAGATAAAAAAAGAAGTGATTGGATTAGTAGTGAAGAAGGCGCAGTAGGTGTTTCGTTTATTATTTTGTTGGTGAGCTGAAACATAGAAGATGAAGGAAAGCCAAAATCAAATCTCTCTCTGTTTTTGTTTTCTCCATTTCGCAAATTTGCATCAAAACGACGCTGTTTTCACTTTTCTTATTTTCTTTCATTCACAAGACGCGTCGTTTTGGTTTTTAAAATGCTGAGCACCAGACGACGTGTCGTGTTCTTGATAGCAAGATTGTATGGAGCATGGAGCATGGAGCATGGAGGGTACCGTCATGTAAGTAATCCACTCGAGCAAAACCCTAAAAACCCAAATTAATCGAGAGAGATGAAGAGAAAGAGAGGAGAAAAAGAAGAAGCAGCTGAGAAGAAGATGGAAATTGTGTGGCAAACACCGGCTAATCCTCCTGAGAAACACGATTACATCTTTCGTGACGGTAATTTTATCAAAAGCACACAACAAAAGCAGCTTATTTTGAAGATAGAAACAACAAAAGAACTCTGATTTTGTTTTTTTTTGACGGGAATTCGCAGGGAGGCGCCACGTTAGACCTTACTACTTCGAGTTTATCTCCCATGTCAGTCACTATAACTCGCTCACTCTCTTCTTTGCCGAGCTTTATAAAACTCTAATTATCGTCATTTCGGTATACAGGTAAAAAACCGGTGGGCGGGGAAGACGATAGTGGATTTATTTGCGGAAGAATTCAAAGGCAGACCTTATGATTATTATGTAATTATCAACTCATTTTTTTATATTAAATTCCTTTTAATCTTATTTAAAGCTTGGGGATTTTGAGTATTTGTGGAGTAATTAATGTAGGTTGGTGCTGTTAAATGTGGACGGATACAAGTTGATGGAGAGATGGTTCCTGTTTCGTACATTGTTAAATCGTCGCAGAAGATCAGCCATTTCGTGCACAGGTGTGTGCTTTTGCCGTGGTTAATTGCAAGGTTTACTTGGATAGGTTTTAACTTAACTAGAGCTTTTGTTCCCGCATGAGTAAATTTTTAAAATTTGCTCTTGCACAGCTTTTATTTTATTTTTTATTTTTTGAAGTTGTATCGAACTTTGAATTGATGTTGCAAAGATTGTAGGCATGAACCGCCGGTGATGGCTTGGGATGTTCCCATTCTTGATAAAGAAGATGATGTTGTAACTGTTTGGAAGCCAGCAACTGTACCTGTGAGTTATCTGAGACTTGGTTTCCCACTTTTCATGGGTGATATTGACGTCATTCTATCTGATACTTTGAAGAGAAAAAAGAAAAGAAAAGAAAAGAAGTTGTTATTCTATCAATGTGCTTATTAATATTTTCTGATTTTGGTGGGTCCTAGGGTATATAATATTTATTTTTATTGTTTATTGTTCTTAAAGAATTTTATCAGGTCTTAGAATATTACTTTTAAGTGCTGAGATTAGTTTAGTATGCTGTCTTTCTCCTTCTTTCTATCATAATAACATTAGATAATTTTTAATAGGCCTATTTTTCTCCTAAAATGTTAGATTTTTTTAGAGACCTAGATGGTCTATGGCATATTTCCGCATATTTTCATGTGAGAGTAGTCCATAAAACTAACCATACCAAGGATCTAATATAACTGTTTGATGATATTTCCTCCATTTTTTTTCTTTTTCCTTATAATTGTTATACTATTTCTGGTGTGGGAGGCATAAAGGAGAAATTGTTCCTTGCCATGTTTACCGATCAATTATGTTACAATTGTCTTTAAAATGTGACAGAAGAACTGGAGACAACCATGCATAATTATATTTGTCTTTCAATCATGTTTTGGCATCCATTTCTAAGCTTTTTGTTGGTGGAACCAGTCACCCTTTGGCAAGTTATGTTTGATTTTTAATAAGTGTGTAACAGAGCTAATATTAATTTGTGATACTGGCTTGAGTATTGTCAATAAAATGATTATATCTCATTTGATTTTCATGTTAGCCTGTGCCAGCTAAAAACAATTGTTCATCTGTGTGTTGTTTGTGATGTGAGAGAGAGTTGAAATTCTCTGCATTACCATCTTCTGATATATAGATTAGTCTCTTTTTCTGTGGTGCTAATCACAGATTAATTTCTATTGTTATATAGGTGCATCCTTGTGGTCAGTATCGCAAGAATACTGTTGTTGGCGTTCTCCAGGCAGAACATGGGTTAGCTCCCCTATTTCGTATCCGAACATGATTTACATTTGAAAGCAAGTATTGTAGCCTTTCCATGAGCTTCTTAAAAGTCTTGAATTGAGAAACTTAAATATGTTTTCTTTGTACTTCAATCTGTTTTGTCTGGTTTTCCATTTTATTTTGGATTGTTTCCCTTGACATGGTCATGCCAGCGGTTCATCGGCTAGATCGGCTTGTTTCAGGACTCCTTATATTGGCTAGAAATGCTACAAGGGCTGACCTTTTTAGGCAAGAGGTATTTTCCGTACTGTTGTATCTTTATTACAATTATAGGTACCATGCTGCTTTGAATCTGCTGGCATGACATCATATATCTGGACCGGTGTATCTGCTAAGGAATACTCATCTCTCTCTTGTTATCTGATTGTTGCAGATTGAAGCTGGCAAAGTACAGAAACAATATGTTGCAAAGGTCGTTGGGGTATTTCCTGAGGATGAGGTAGTACATGTCTATGGCCCGTGATAAGAAACTACATTCTTATCTGATGATTTTTAGCTAATAAGCTCTAGATGATAGTTTAATCTTAGGGTATTTGAAGAAACAAACTATTAGAAAAAAAATGTTAAATAGTATAGTTTTGTTTTGCCAAGCAAATAGATTGGAAAAATTTTATGATCTTTTTTGTAAAATAGGTATTAACATGGGATACAAGTGAGAAAATGACTGATCTGCAATTGTTATGCTATCATCTTCTAAGTAGAGATTTGCCAAACCAAGAATCCATGAAATTCAGATGCATATTTATTTATTAACCAGACATACGCCCGCATGCTTATGTCTTCTTGCAACATATTTGATATGCTGCTGAGAATGCTGTTGTTTCTTATTAAAAGTAAGCCTTTTCATGATAACACTTGAGCTTTCTTATGCATTTTCATTTCAGCAAATTGTTGATGTTAATGTTAATTACAATGCTCGAGAAGGAAGGAGCACTGTAGAGGTGAGGCTTTTTATTCATCTCTTCTATGCTGTAGGGGTGTCACTGTTTATATTAGATCCTATGGATTTCTGGTTTCCCTGTCAACTAAAGGTGTGAATATGCATTTCACGAATTATATTTCCATATGTGCCTGGCAAGCTATGGAGTCATTCCTACTTCATTCATTCAAATATTATTTTGAGATTAGAACACATCCCATATTGATGCTTTGCTCATCTTCTGAAGCATCACTTTCTTGAATGGGTACTTTATTTGTGAAGCTTTCATATACTATTATAGTGGATGCAGGTCACTTTACGTGCCCTTATTTTTTAATCACTTGCCTTGGATCTGGAGTGGCTCATATCTGGTGGGAAGGATCATTCTCATGGAGGAGAACTTTTGTTCTAAAATTTTTGGTCTTTCTACATAGGTTTTAACATGGTATGGGTAGTCTTTTTTTATGATAGAGTATAACAGTTCATTTCCATCACCCCTAGGAGGTTCTCGGTGTTCTCTGCTCTGAACCTGGGGCATGGTGCTATATTTCTCTTCGCATAGCTCTAAGTTTGAGAGTGCTTGTGTATGATTCTTGGTGCTATATTTTTCATCTATCACTCTTAAACTTTTTGTGAGTGGGCCTCGTGTGTCCACTTGTGCCATGGTGCATTCTCTATGTTTCTTGCTTTTATTGTATTTGCAAAGTGGCAATGCTGATTTTCTTAGTATAAGCATGCATGGTTATGGTGGGTGTTAGTAATATGGTTATTGGCCATGGGAAATGCTAAGCTGTTGGTTTGTGATGCTATTCTTTGTGCTTGATATTTATCAGTGAGGTTGCTTGAACCCTAATTTTAGTTTTGCTATATCTATAGCTTTCTTTAGTGTTTGTAACCAAGCCTCATTTCTTTTCCCACCCTCGTTAACATCAAATATAAGGCAGAGGAAATGCCTATATTGAGTTTGTACGCCCTTTTTTATTGTCTTTACAGGTGGGTAACTCTTGTGATGGTTCTCCCATCAAGGGAAAGACTGCCTGTACAAAGTTTACAAGGATTGGCACCAATGGCAATCACAGCATTGTTTTGTGTAAACCAATCACTGGCCGAACTCATCAAGTAAGAAAAATTTTCTGACCACAGAAGCAATATTGGATATATTATGATCTTCTCCTGCTTGGTTCATAGATGCCTCAGATCTCTGTTACCCTAACTTTTCTCCTGCTTGGTTCATAGATTTCTTCTTACCATTTTTTTTTTGATGTTAGAGATGATTGCTTTTCGTCCTTTATTTGTAACCACCTTCTTTACAAGAAATCTGCACCATACTTTCCTTTTCTAAAATAACAATATCAATTCTAGCTTAATCAACTAGGTGGGAAGGGTTTTACCCCTGAGATTTTCATTTTGCTAAGAGAATTCCCAAATCCCAGTACCTATCTTTAGCCTGTCCTGCTATAGATTGTTTGACTTTTTAGCAACATCTCTCACATGATCTCTTTGTGGATGGGAAGAAAACCGAATCCAAGCCTCTGTATTCTAATTGCAGAAAAGGCAGATGAGATTTGTGATACTTCTGCATTCCTTTGTTTTTGTAGAGTGGACTAGTTACTAAGAATAGCAAGCCAGGTTTGAATTTGAAAAGCAAATTAGTTTCCACTAATCCAGTCTCCAGGCTATAGACCTCGGGTTTCCCATGCACTTGCAGCACCCAAAACAATTTCACTTTCAGAAACCATGAAACACATTCTCCTTTTCATTTGATATGAAATATAGGATACAGGCTTCCAAATAAACCCTTCTATATGTACAAGATCTTCGAACTAGCAGGACTCCTGGAGACTATCTCTGTCTAATAATTTTTCAAACCACAGACTATGCAGAGGTGGATCATGCATCATGTGCATCCAACACTTCTTGAGGGGAATGCCTAGTAAACCTATAGAAAGTAGATGTATAGTCTCAAATGGCATCACAAGTCACAAGCTTAGGGCTTTGCTTCTAAGCTTTAGTCAAAGAACAATCCCGGGTACACAGGCATTCCAAAAGCTCCAGTTAATTAACAAATAAGGCTGAACCAAGCCATCCAGAATGAACCATGTTGAACAAAAGTGAACTAGGTTCATCTCACAACAGAGGCTAGATTCCATGGTACTCAAACCTTTAATGGCATAGCCTGTTCCTTCTTTGCATAGAACTTAGCTCAAACTGGTTTAATCACTTGCCATTTTCCCTTTTTGCCCCACCATAGACGCATTTGCTTATGTTTTTGTAATAGCCCAGGTACTCTCTTTGGAACAGCAAGCATGCTGTAAATTAGTTTTATGCAAATCTAATCTTCTTTCTATACTGTTTAAGCCTTATGTCTGTTCTGCATTCACCATAATTTAGGAAGTTTCTCAATCCTTTAATTACTTGGTGACTCTGTCTCTTGTAGATCCGTGTCCATTTGCAATACACAGGCCATCCTATAGCCAATGACATTCTTTATCTATCCGAAAATGTTACTAATCGATCTAGTGAAGGAGTGAATGCTGATAGAGCTGCTCACAGTCCACACAATTGTCTTGTGCCTGAAAATAACAGTTCTGAGAAGTATGAAGACAGTACCAAAGAAGATTTTGACATCGATCCTATGTGCACAAACTGTCCAAATTTGGTTCCAAAAGGGTAAGATACTTTTGTTACTAGGTGTATTGTAAAACTGTGATTAGCTGGGGGTCATGTGAGCTTTATTTTACTGTTTGCAGATATGATGGTCATGAGGAGGGTTTATGGCTGCATTGTGTGCAATATTCTGGGTCTGGATGGGTTTATCAATGTCCATATCCAGACTGGGCGGTTCTCACCTAGTAAATCTTGCTCTTTACTTCTCCTTTCCCTTTTGTTCTTTTGTTTTTTGGTAATATACGTTAATTTTTAAATATTCATTGAGAAAAAAAATGTATTTTCACAAACAGTATTTTGACAGGGTTTCACTGTGCATGGTTACTGATGAAAAGATCATGCATCTTTCTTAATGATAATCGTGCGTACAAAAATTCCCGTTTTTCCGTTACAGAATTGACTTCAATGTTTCCTTCCACCGAATTCCGTTAAATGTAGAATGCATGAAAAATAAATGGAAGAAAATTATACGTAACGATAATTATAAAAAATAATAAAGGATAACTCATGTACAGGACTTGTTTCACGGAAGTTTGAAAATTATACTTGCAAAAAAAGAAAAAGAAAAAGAAAATATAGAACATAAATAATTTGAAACTATCAATTTTCACAACTGGCTCCCCTTAAAGTATCAAGGCATTCTTCAATCGGGTGGTTTGTGTTTAATGTCTAGTTTGTGTTCGTAAATATATTAAAATCTATTAATTTTAAATTAAATATATTTTTAAAATACAAAAACAAACATTGTTTAAATTTATTTTTTAAAAGTTTTTGAATGGAGTACTCGTGATTTATAAATCAAAACCACCACAAATAATTATGAAATAAATGGCCATTAATAGTATGAGTTAAATCACTATTAGAAGTCGACAAAAATCAGTTTAAGTGGTCACATGAAGGCACAGACCGGAGTCTTCTATTCTCATAAAAGTTTGGATCGAATATATGGTATGATTCCGAGCCAAGGATTTAAGATCCATTTGTTTTCTGGCATCATGGCACAACGAGTCTTAACATAGTCTTAGATTTATTCACCAATCTAGGCAGAAATATCATGAACCATAAGGAGATTAATTCGTTCACCAAGTTGATCAGACTAATAACATCGCAAGATCTCAAAATTTGCCGAGCTCCACCAATCAAGAAAAGAAAAGAAAAAACTACTTCCTAAAAGAAGAAAAGGGTTAGAGCAAAAGCAACGAAAAAAAAATACTTGCTGAGGAGGAGAGGGCTACCGGAACCTTGAAAATGTGTGGTTCTGGACATTAGTAGCTTTGGCTCTCATTAAATTTCTCACACCATAATATTCAATCACATGTGATCAATTCTTAACACTTTACCAAAAGCAAGCACTGATCTTTAACTTTATTTAATTACTTATCGAGATTCTAGATAGATCACCAATTACGGTAGGTGTTGCCAACATTGCTAAAACTCAAGCAGCTGGTTACATGTGTCTGTGGAGTAGCTGCTCCTAGGTTTTCCTAGCTACCGTTTTTGCCCTTCTTCTAACCTAAAAAAAGAAAAAACCGCAAGTGGCAAGATCATTGATGCACACCAGGGACCCCGGCCGGGAGGAAATTGCTTATGGTTATATATATATATATGGAATGGTGTTGGTATCACTGTCCTTACGCTGGTTATACAAATAAATAAAATTCCATTTCCATTAATTTAATGAAAACATTGTTATAAACTTAAGCTATGCTGTGGCTTGAACTATATTGAGAGTTCGAGACACGAATCAAGATTTAGATTGATTACTAAATAAACTACACTACAAGATCCTAATATCCTAAAATAGGTTTTTTCTCTGTGTGTGTGTGTGTGTGTATATATATATAGTGATCAAACATTTAATTACTTGCCTCTCATCCTAAAATATTATTTGATTTTAGAACAAAAGAATTAATGACCACTTCATGCAAAATACCAAAGTTAGAGAAAATACTTTGTACGTAATTGTTTGGAGAACTTTGATAATCGAGCTTTTAATGGATACTAAATTCATATATATTAAGCATATATTCTTGCAATCAAAATAGATAAAAATATTAAGAAAATGAAAATAAAAGGGTTCACGAAGCTTTGGAACGTGAAATTGCATTAAAAAAAGAGAGTAA
>Ga0325402_1001529_pt1 | contig 19084 bp, 13 predicted proteins | sample PopdelMetagenome_22_FD_207212 | JGI IMG/M metagenome (GOLD analysis project Ga0325402, IMG submission 207212) | Populus deltoides microbial communities from Bellville, Georgia, United States - Xylem-PdKOR-R3 | ecosystem: Host-associated > Plants > Phyllosphere > Stem > Wood/Secondary xylem...
TTTTTAAGCTAAATCAGCACCTAATTACATGTTTTTAAGAGATGATTGAATTGAAACTGAGAGGACCGAAATGATTACATTTAGCCACCAAAATAGTGGAGTTTTGTTCCAAATGATTCTATATAATAAGAAAAGTTCAAATTAAGTTTTTTTCTTTTTACTTTAAAAGTGCATAGAAAAACAAATTCAAGCTAAAAGAGATTTTTAATTTTGAGTTGATATTGAGTTTTGAAGCGATTTTTTGTATTTTTAAAGGTTTTGATTGGTTTAACAGGGTTCATGTTGTGTTTTGGGCTGCAAATGAATTTTTATACGAAAAAAAAACTAATAACCCAGATTTTCCAGCCACTGTAGTGGTTAGAATCTAGGAAATTGAGACAATGTGTCATTTATTTGTTTTCAAATTGAAGGAGTTAATGACATGTCATCTACCCCCATTAATTTATATAAAAATAAATAAAGGCTTGCGAGTATGGGCCTGAGCGGTGACTTTATTCACATGCCAAGCACTTGGCCTGGCCTCGTTCTTCTCTTTATATATATGTATGTATGTATATATAGTTAGTTTTGAATTTTTTTTTAATGTAAACTTTTTTATATGTTTTTTTTAAAATTAAGTTTGTATTTTACTTCTATGTGATTTTTTGTGTATGTTTATTTAGCCTTTTTTAATTAGCAATTAATTTTTAATTATATTGGATGTATTTAATTTTTTAAGAGGTTAATATTTATCATTTGTAATTTTTTTTATTTTATATATATTAAATTTATTTTTAGAAATAAAAAATATTTATTTTTATAATATTTTTAATACGTGCAACCTTGCATAATATGTTTTTTTTCTTTTTATTTTATTCAATAAATTTTATGTGTGTGTTGATTTTTATTACAAATTTATTTTAATAAACAAATTCATTAAATACAATAAGGTAAAACACCTATATTATGAAATTAAATATCTTGATCTATTATTTATTTCTTATTTTTTCTAATTTTGTTTTTATTTATAATTAATGACTTTTTTATTTTAATTTATTTATACAATAGTTCTTGATTTATTTAATTATATCCATGCATAGGTTTTTCAATTTACATTTACGTACAAGTTGTAAAATTATACATGTTCAATTTTTTTTTTTATCATGTATTGATGTTTTCAACTTGATTCTTATTCATTAGATTTTTTTATTTTTTTTCCTTAACCCTTTTATAAAAATTTTATTATTTTAAATTTCACATTTCAATCCAAGTTTATAGTGTGTTGTTTCTTTTTTTATTTATTTATTTTGGACCTCATTCTATTGATTTTTTTTTCTTTTTGTTAATGTTTCTATTCCTTTTGATTTAACTCTCGAATTTAAAAATTGTTGTTTCCCTTTAATTTATTTTTTATCTTAATTTTAATCCTCATTCTTTTAATTGATTATTTTTTTTGTGGATTTTTCTTTATCTAATCCTTCAACGATTTATTTCCTAAGGATTGGACTTCATGATCTTTTCATGTATAGTGCTTCCGCTCTGATAACTTGGATCACGAGTTTAAAAAATTAACAAGAATTAACAATTTTTTTTATCTTATTTTCTTTCCACAGATTTGCTCAGGGCAATATTTCTTTTTTGTTGCTGCCTTATTTTTTTTTATCATATTATCAAACTAATCAAGATTTAACCTGATTATCAAATTTCTCTCACTTCTTTAAAAACATAATCGTCTCTTGGACTTTCTTTTTCAAGTGAAAAAATGTTGATGAGGCTCGCTGGGCAGCCAAACTAAAGGATGTAGGAAACTATTGTTTATCCACACTTATTGCACTATGGATTATATTAATAATCCACAATGTTTTACTTTTTTTTTGTTATTGTTTTTCTTTCAAATTCGTTTATTTATTTTATCTTTTAATATTAGAATGGTTGATAATTCAACTTTTTATTTTTTATTTTTTATTTTTTTATTTCTATTTTTTTATAGGGTTAGCATGATTTATTAGTTTGGGTAACCCATGTTACCCTAATTTATGGTTATCTTTTGTTTTTCGAAGTTAAAATAATTTTTTTTATTTATTGGTATAAATAATTTTTAATTTATTTAATTAAATAGAAACACCAACTTTCCAATTTAAAATTATGATTCTTTTGTCTCAAAAATATATTGGAAAAGCTTATATATTTATCTTTTTTATTGAAAAAAATTATCCAACCCAATTATTTAAATATAAAGCTTAAAATTTCAGCCAACTCACGCAACTTCTTGCTTGTCTTAAATGAAGAACAATAATTCAAGTTAAGAACGTTAACTCTAGGTCAAAATAGGAGATTATGTTAGCTAACACGATCTTTTATGATCATCTAGATTAATAGATACATTTGAGGTAAAATTAAAAGTAGGGTTTATTTACTTTTAGAGTTAATAATTTGTTTAAAAATATTTTTCAACAAAAATATTTAATATGAAATATTAATTTATTTAAAATAAATTATAAGAAGATAAGAAATTCACCTCAAAAAATTCTTAGTTATTTGATAATGTTTTTGTTTGATTTAATTGCAACTTTGAATATTCTACCATATACTTTGTATATAAACTAGAGTTTTGTTTTAACTTTATTACAAGTTTAATTATTTTTACTTTGATCTATAAATTTGCATGTAATTTAAACTAAACAATTACTATCTGTAAAATCACCAACAATCAGTTCAATTTGAAAACAAAAGGGAGAAAAAATTGTGTTAGGAACCGGACCACCTGCATGGCAAAGATTCATCGCAGAGAAATGCATTTCAAGCAGAGTTTTAATGTGTTTGAAATGAAATCATGGGATGCTGGAGTTTTGAGACATCAGCATGCAAGGGAATTGAGTACATGCATGCATGTTTCAGATGAATTCTGTTTCGTCTCTCTGTGAGATTCATGGCACTTCTGATGTAAATAGCAATGTCAGGTCCATGAAAGCAGACTACAGTAAGTTTATAGTTCATTGCTATTACTCCATGCACGCCTCGATTTCAACAGCTGCCAACGTATTTCCTGTCATTTTTCTGGATGTCCATTATCAAACGCATTATTCTAAGCAGTAGCCAGCTAATTGCCGCGTCTATTAGTATAACAATTTCCTTAACCATCATTGAAGTTCATAATCAATGTCAAAAGAGAATTAGAAATTCTAGAAATTTAAGTCGTCATTTTCAATTCATCTTACAGACGTGACCTCAAGCAAGCTCATCTATTCATCAGATGCTAATGTACTGAACCAGGAAATTTGCTGTAGTCGGCATCAATTAGGGGGGGATTCAGGGTCTGATGCTGGCTCAAGAACACATAAAATGCTTTAATCCGTAAAAAAGAAAGAAAGAAAGAAAAACCCTCTCATGGCCTTGCCAATAGCTGGCAAGAACCTGGGACTGGAGGGGTGAAAATTATAGCAAACCAATTGTCAGCCAACAGCTGATGATCGAGTCTGTGCAAGACGTAGAACTAATGGTAAATTTTGTAAATGGATAAAAAAAAATTCTGGTACAAGTTCTACATCTAACCATCTGTGCTTCTGACTTTTGGTTGATGAGAGTTTTTCATTATTTTATAAGCCTAAATTCATTACTAAGACACCTTGTTCATGGAGAAAACAAAGAAACAGCGAGAGACCCACTATTACAAATATAAATATAAAAGGAAGGTATGCACGTATATATATTGGCTGTACAACTATAATGTAAATCTTGAGACCTTTGCATTACAAAACATAAGGCAAAATGCAGACAGTAGAACTTTTTAGCTCATATGGCCTTGTACACTTTCAGAGGTAGGTCAAAAATAAAGAAAGGATTAGGCAATTATGACATCATACTTGAGTAGTTCTGTGCTTCCATTGTTAGACAAAATACCAAAACCTTCATGTCATCACTTTTGGTGGAAGTGGGCTGAAAGCTCAATTTTCCTTCGACTTAACTTGTCTTGCCAGGAAAAAAAGCCCCACAGTGGTACAAGCAGACAGTAAGGTTGATGAGTAGCAAAGGGCAAGTAGAGTTCCTCTCAGAGACTGCATCCAGAAAATTTCAGGTTTTAGCACGCCTTAATTATCAATAGGTTATAAGAGGAACAGAGGGAATAAGAATCTATTTTGCATTTTTCCAGAACCTTAGCCAGCAGTAAAGCATTGCCATTTGCATACTCCAATGAACTCTCTGGACTGCTTTGAATGCCTTGAGCTAGTTCCCATGAAAGAATCCTACACTTCAAAATTGGATGTTTTCTCCTCTTTGTTGCGAAATAAAACGTTGAAAAAGGTAACTGACAGTTTAAATGGAATATTTACCCAAACACAAGTCCAATGACAGCCCCTATATTAGCTTTCACGGGTGTTATTTCAATCTGTAGGTCTCCAAACTGCGGATGGGATTCACATTGTTTGTTATACATTTCATTTATAATGCGTCTCTTTGAGGAAATATCCCATTAAACAGGGAGTTATCAGCTACCTTCAGGACTCTTGTTTCTTTCTTCGGTTCTTCGTCAGTTGCTGTTGATATTGAACTTGCAGAAAGCAGCTTTCCTGTTGTGATCATTGTTTTTGCAATCTATAATGGTTGAGTGGTGTTAATAAATTGCGTTACTTCAGAAACACAATCTCTAGAGGGACTAAGATCCCGCGTAAAGGGAAATGACTGTTTTGATGAACTAGCTAAATATAAATTATGAATATGATATAAGGTAAGCTACAATTTGCATAAATTACATTCCTAGTTCTTTCAACAAAGCTTTCCAGCAGCAATTGCTATTTTACTTTTGTCAAGAGACTGCAAAGGGGTAAGAAATTGATCTCAGACGAGTAATTTCCAAAGCGAAAGTATGTCCTCAACAGACTAATTTGCAAAACCTGGATACAATGATACCTGGAATCTTCAACTCAAAGCAGCACAAGAAGGGCAACCAAAAATGGAGTCTGTGAACCTTGACAATTGTGCCGAGATACAGAAATCCTTTACACTTATTCAAATCAGAAAAAAAGATGCATATAGTTTGAACGGACAAACTACAAGACATGTCCAAACAATCATAATCTGGCAAAGAAGCAACGAAACAACTGCTTGTGATTGTGTCAACAGGGTTTCAAGTTGACATCTTGGCATGCTCCACTCTTGAGGCAAACAGTGCTTTGATTTTAAAGTTTGAATACGAAATTCAGAAGGATAATTGACACCAATGTAAGTTAAAAACAAAATACACATTTAGCACAACTAATATTGCAGTTGATTTTTATCCCAAATGCTGTATCCTCCACAAAAAGGTTTTCAATGATACATTTGAAGTTAAATAACATAAATAACAATATTGAAAGCACAAGATTAGCTTTGAAGTTAGATGAAGTACCTTTTGCAGTTCACCCTGACCATACTGTCCCATGGACTGGAACCTCCTTCCAGCAGATACTAAACGTTTGCCAAATGCTAAACCAGTATAAAAAAGGAGTAAAAGCTTCAGATTCAGAACAAACTCTTAAACCATTCATCCAATGTCAGTTATGAATGCTCTTATTCTTGCCTGATTTAGCATTGTTTGTTAAAGAGCTCTCCAGCACAGGCAACTTGCTCGCTAAAGTTCGGGAAGTTGATGTGTCAGCCAGCTCCCATGCTCGAGAGAGATTTAACAAGATTTCTCCCAGCTCTCTACCGCACTAAAAAGTTGCCGCCAAAAGCACTCTCAGCAAAAAAATGCTTTTCATTGTAGTCAGCAACAGTACAGATATAGACAAACATAGAGGACCCCTAAAATGAGAAATAGTTGAAAGCCAACTGGTCACTTACACCTGTACTTCTTATTGCAACAACTTGGTACAGCTTAATTATGTACGCATAATGGTGTGTTTTTTATATTCTTTAAGCTCAAAGGCATAGTTGCCTGGAGTCCTGCCATTTGGTCTACTGTACTTTCTCCTTCGTAATCAAAACAGTGGAGCACGAAAACAATCAATTAAGAAGCTGGTTTTCATGTGAACTGCCATTCTCGTATGAAGTGTCTTTTTCTTAACCTTGTGGATACAGGCATACAGAAAGAATACCATTGCTAGGTTAATGATGCTTTGAAAAAACAGCAATGTGCCAACATCAATGCTTCAAAGCCCAGTGAAAGGTCAAGTTTAATAAACCATAACTTTCCAATTTCCCAGCAAAAAAAAATCATTAATTCCCAACGCTTCATAAAATGAAAACGCAATAAAAACATCCCTTCGGCGGCATGCAATAAAATTGGAGCAATACAGAGAATCTTAGCAAGGATGACATGCACAAAAAGAGATTAAAAACAGAACCTTTCGTTGGATCATTTATTAGTATCAAGGCAACAACCAAGAACAACTAACCTCATCAAGAACCGGTCCATTCGAAAGATCAAAAGCTGCATCATTTAACTACAAACACAAATATAGCACAAACATAAATTCTCTCAATTGACATATGCGACAACCTCTAACAAGAACTACAACTAACTAAATACATCTCAAAAGTAGCCTTGAAAGGAAACCCAACAAGACACAAAACACAAATTGAACTCACATCTAATCTAAGATCACTCGGTAATTGTTGGAAAAAATCTGGTGGAAGATCAAAGCAATCCTGCAACCCCATATGACAAAAACACAACAAAAATCACTATAACAAATTGCAATTCCAGAAAATGTATAACATGATGGTACATACGAATATATGTTTGTATGTGGGTGCTTACCGAGAGCTCTTGAAGGAGGGTTTGCGGAGAAGGGTCAAGAGATTCAGGAGAGCCGGAGGACTCTGTGAGAGCAAAAGATGGGATTTTGAGAGGTTTTGAAAGGAGAATGTTTTTGGGTCTTTTAAGAGAGGTTAGAGAAGAGCTATGGAGTTTATTTTGGAGAAAGAGAAGTGTAGAAGAGGAAGAAGTGAGAGTTGGCAGAGGTTGAAGGAGAAGAAGGAGAAGAGAAGACATTTGTGCTTCAGTTTCAGTTCCGTTAAATGTGTCAGCAACTGGAGTTCTGATACGTAGAAGTAGTTTAGTACTTTCGTGTGTTTTGAAAGAGAAGAAGAATATTTGGGATATCAAATTCTTGATATTTGTGAGGTTTTCGGACTCTAATATAATGGGACCCAAGAACATGATTTTGGATAAGATGGCTTTGCTTCTTGTTTTGTTCCCCCTGATTGAAATTTAATTCGAATTCGATAGGTATTATTTATTTAAATAAATAGAATTTTTTTTAATCTTATAAATAAAAGCTAAATATAAATATTTTTGAACCTGATTTAAAATCTCCCAAAACATATATTTATATTTTTCAAATCTGAATAAGAATTTTGAAGCAAGACATAAATTGATTAACTGCGCGCTAATTACCGAACCTCTATTATTATTATTATCAGAAATTTTGACAATTAATCATTATGTTTTGTAAAGCTGTCTGGAGAATTATTATTAACACCACTTGTAAAGGTGCCGGACGGGTAGTGAAGGCTCGTTTATGCCCACAGGTTCTGCCCAGTCTTAATATTTACGCGTAGTTTCATTATCTCAGGCAGTATCATTTTATGTGGATAATCGAAACTCTGCACAAAACAGGTTCTCCAGGTTTCCCATCAGAATCGACCTGTCGAATGTCAAGGTTTCCTGAGTCAAGCAGGGTGGCGTTAATGTTGTCGCTTGAGCTTTTTGGTGATTCAACATTTGAGTTTATAGCTATTGGTGGGCCTCCTTGATATGTGATCTTCAGTTTGCCGTCATTACCTATGGTTAATGCACCAGAGGAATCCGGAAATGGGATGTCTCGGTTGGCCGCCCATGCTGAGTAAACTGGTATATGTTCAAACCGGATTCCTAGGTACCGGCCACCAGCGCAGTACCGATACCAACCTGAAGACCCCTCCTGCAGAAATTAGCTGCTCGTGGTGCCGGAGCAGCTGGCCTTGTTTGAGTGTATCATTTTGTGCATAAGCATCATAGTTTGGACTTAAGCAAGAGGCGACGAGGAGGATGAAGATCGCACTAACCATTAGCAAAGTTTGTAACAGAAGGGATTTGTAATGTGTCGGTTCTGTGTAGAGTACATCTTCTTGGATGTTCTTATAAGCAAAAGTTCTTGAAGCAGGAAAGACTTGTTGGGCAATTTCTTCGTTTTTTTTCCTTTGAAAATTCCCTGAGGAGATAAATCAGATGTGTGTAAGTTCATGGACGGTGGACCTCATCGTCCTAAGCTGATTTTTCTTGCATCGTTAAATAATTTCTACCAAGAAGGACTGAAGAATTTTATTCATTTGAATCTTCTTCATCTAAAATATTAGACAGGCAAGTGACTGACCATTCGATTATAGAAGGCAGTCGGCAGGAGGAGACGAAGGAATGCTATCAATAAATTAGTACAAGAGCTCATGATTGCTCCTTCAATAGTTGTGTATCATTATTCCCCTGAATTTATGCCTAATTCTTTTTTTTATTAATATGAATGTCCAACCAGCTTGCATATATCTCGACTAATTTTACGGACCCTGAAGTTAACGACCATACAACCCTCTAGTGACCCTGAGGTTTATGAGACTCAAACTGATGACCTCTAGAAAGCAAACCTAGAGCCTAACTTAAAGAAAACAAGAAAGCTGACAGAGGGAGTTTGAAGAACAACAAGATAGTCTTGTTATTCTGTGTAATTTTTACAATGCATATACATAGTTTATAAAAAAAAGATCTTGTTTAAATAAGTAAACTGACATACTAGCAACCAATCTTCAGGACTTAATTACAGAAACTACAATCAAACGAAATCTCTAAAATATGATTTACAAATCAAGCTTTAATTGTTTTGATTCTGAATCCTAACACGACCCCTCAAGCTGGAGCATGGATGTCCAAGGTTCCCAGCTTGCGCAGCAGATTATGAAATAATAGGCTACCAAGAGGCTTTGTGAATATATCTGCTATCTGCTGTGTTGAAGATACATAAGTGGTCTTTATCAATCCTGATTGTATTTTCTCACGCACAGTATGACAATCAATCTCAATATGTTTTGTGCGTTCATGAAATACAGGGTTGGTTGCGATGTGTAGAGCAACTTGATTGTCATAGTATAGGAGGGTTGGCTGTGAGTGTGGCACCTGTAAATCACATAGGAGCTGTTAAAACCAAACCAACTCACAGGTAAGTGATGCTATTGATCTATATTCTGATTCTGCTGAAGAACGTGATACGACCGATTGTTTCTTACTCTTTCAAGATATGGGAGCTCCTCCAAGGAAAACGCAGAAGCCAGTAACAGATCGTCTGGTTGTTGGACAACTTGCCCAATCAGTATCACAATACCCTTTCAACTGTAACTTTCCATGTGATGGAAACAAAATGCCTTGTCCTGGTGTTAGCTTCAAATATCGTAGGACACGGTGAGCTACATCCAAGAGAGGTTTCCTTGGTTGCTGCATGAATTGGCTGAAAACGTGTATTGAGAAGTCAATGTATAGCCTTGTGATGGTGATGTATAGAAGACGGCCAACAAGACGTCGATATGGTGATGGGTCTTTGAGCAGTTCACCTTTTGAAGGGATGAGTCGTTGGTTTTGTTCCATTGAAATCTTAGTTGGTATTGCCCCAATCATACCTGCATCTTTAAGTATATCAAGACTGTATTTACGTTGGGAGATGACAATACCTTGTTTGGAGTAGGCAACTTCAATTTCAAGGAAGTACTTGAGATTGCCCAAATCCTTAATCCGAAAATGGTTGTGAAGAAACCTTTTAAGTTTTCCAACTGTGGCAGTGTCATTTCCTGTGATGATCATATCATCAATGTAGAGTAGTACTGCTGTAAAAGAGGCACCTTGTACCTTAGTAAACAGAGAGTAGTCTGCTTTGGATTGTTGAAATCCAAAGCTTTTGATGGCTGTTGAGAATTTTGAGAACCAATTACGTAATGCCTGCTTTAAGCTGTATATGAACTTCTAAAGTTGACACATAATATTCACCCCTTAGCGAGGAAGGCCAAGAGGAGGCTGCATGTAAACCTCTTCATCCAAATCACTATGAAGTAAGACATTCTGAACGTCGAGTTGGTGTAAGGGCCATTGACGGACAACAGAAACAACAAGCAAGCATTTGAGAGTAACTAACTTGGCAACAGGGGAGAAGGTGTCTGTGTAGTCAAGACCTTCCAATTATGTGTATCCCTTGGCAACTAGGCGAGCTTTGAACCGGTTGATGGTGCCATCAGAGTGGTATTTAAGCTTATATATCCATCTGCTCCCAATGGTACGTTTACCTGCTGGTAAGGGACATAATGTTCAGGTATTGTTTTGTGCAAGAGCCGTTAATTCAGTTTGCATGGCATCCTGCCACTGAGGATCAGAGGCAGCCTGTGCAAATGATGTAGGCTCCCTGAACGAGAACATGACAAGCTAGGGGGAAGCAAGGTGGCATGGAAGCAGTGATAATCTTGGAGGTGGGAGGGGCGGTTGTGGGTTCGAGTACTTCAGCGTGGAAGAGTAGGAGGTGTGGAAACATTTGGTGATAAGGGTGGCTCAAAGAGGTTAGGGATGGTGGCAAGACATGGTTTGGGGAAGGAGAGGGCGTAGGAGAGGAAATTATGACATCGTTGGATGGGGGTAGTAAAGGTAAGGTAGATTGTTCGCCTAAAAGGGAGGAATGAATGGATAGTGTTTGAGGATAAATAGGAGCTGGTAAGGGTAAGCTTGAGGTGTAGGGGTCTGGCTGATCGAAATGTGTGTCCTGTAGTTGAGCAGAGAAGGGGAATATAGATTCATGGAAAGTGACATTGCGGCTAAAGAAAAACGTGTGAGTTGAGAGATCAAAAAGGCAGTATGCCTTTTGACCCAAAGGATAACCCACAAAAATATATTTGCGTGCTCTAATATCAAATTTATGTGAGGGTGTAATAGTGATGGCATAACGAAGACAACCAAAAACCTTCATGTGATGGTATGTAGGTGTAGAATTGTGCAACTTCTCATAGGGTGAAGCTTTTGAAAGAACAGGTGTAGGCAAACGGTTGATGATATAGGCTACAATGAATATACTTTCCCCCAAAATTGAAATGGCAAACAAGCTTGGAAACGTAGAGCGCGAGCAATGTTTAAAAGATGACGATGTTTGCGCTCTACGACACCATTTTGTTGTGGTGTGGTTGGACATGAGTGTTGAAAGAGAATTCCTAAATCATTAAAAAGGGGTCGCATAGAAGTAAAATCACTCCCATTGTCTACTCTTACCCATTTAACATTACATTGGAATTGTGTTTTGACAAACGCAATAAGGACTTTAGTAAGGTTTGCGTTTTAGATTTAAGCTTCATAAGATGGATCCAAGTGTAACGTGAGTAATCGTCTACAATGGTTAAAAAATAGCGAGCACCAAAATGTGTATGTGTGTCATGAGGACCTTATATGTCACAATGTATAAGATCAAAAGGTGCATATGAAGAAATAGAACTCATATTGAAAGGTAGTCTGGTTTGTTTTGCCATAGGGCAGATGTCACAATGCATAGGATGATGAATAGAAAAATTAGGAATCATCTTAGACAAAAATTGTAATGGTGCAACAAAGGGGTGTCCTAAGTGATAGTGCCATAAATCTTGGATCGTGGAAATGGTGTTGGCTCGATTTGTTTATGGTGGCTTGATAGTTGTGAGCTCAGATATATAGTACAAGCCATTATGCTCCTTCCTCAAGCCAATCATCTTCATCGTGTTCAGGTCCTGTCACATTTCCACATAACTGATTTTTACCAAGTAATGCCCTTATTTGATTGTATTCCACTTCTGTGAACTGAGGAAAGGTTTAAAGTCCACTTGCTACAGTGTTGGGTTCGATCGCGTTACTGGCGTTATTAACTGTAAGTCGTTTGTGTCTATTTGGTGGCTTGATATCTCTGCCATGAAACTTGTTTTCTGGTGGAAATCCAATGATGTAATTGCAACGGTCAACCGTATGTGTATCTCCCTCACGGTGTGAGCAAAATAAAGATTTGCCCTTGTTGTTTTTGTAGCTGTGTATGTTGTTTGTTCTCTGTGATCCTTATGTTCCTTTTCATATTCATGGCATGAATGGGACTGTCATAAGCTTCAGTAAGTTGCTATTGTTTTTCTTCTTAAAGCAGGAGTGAATATATTTTCTTAATGTTGGGGAGCGGCTGCATCAATAAAATTTGTCCATAAATAGTAGAATATATATCATTCAGACTTATGAGGAATTGGAAGATTCGTTCATGTTCTTCTCTTTCAGCAATCTGTTTTAGTCCTGCACAGTTACATAAATGTGGATCATTGTATGATTCTAGCTCATCCCAAAAGGACTTGAGTGCTGAATAATAAGCTACTATAGTCTGTTGTTGTTGGCGATGTTCAATAATCCTTCGTTTAAGCTCAAAAATGCGTGACAAATTTCCTTGTGAGAAACGCTCACTAAGATCTGCCCAAACATCAGCAACAGTATCAGAGAAGATTACAGTATTTGTTAAGGATGGACTGATGGAGTTGAGAATCCTTGATTTTACAATCTGATTGCATCGTCTTTGAGCTCTATATTTAGGATCTGTCTCTGAAGGTTGCTTTTATCGTGCCATCAATGAAACCAAGCTTATTCTTAGCCTCCAGAGACATCATCATGGCACGACTCCATGTTGCATGGTTGTCACCTTCCAAAAGTTGGGTGACAATGATGTGATTGGTGTGATCTGAGAGATGAATGTAGTAAGGATCATAAAAATCCATTGTTTATGTCAAATATTTTTCTGATGATATTTCTGTCATGGTGATGTTGGCGGAAGCAAAATAATAAGCAGTATTAGGTGTTAGACAACTGCTCTGATCCCATAAAGAAAACAAGAAAGCTGACAAAGAGAGTTTAAAGAACAACAAGGCAGTCTTATTATTATATGTAATTTTTACAATGCATATACATAGTTTATATAGAAAATATCTTGTCTAAATAAGTAATCTGACAAACTAGCAACTAATCTTTAGGACTTAATTACAGAAACTAGAATCAAACTAAATCTCTAATATATGATTTACAAATCAAACTTTAATTGTTTTGATTCTGAATCCTAACATGACTAGTTGAGCTGCATCCCTTAGGGTTTTATGCCTAGCTTTATAACCCGTGATGTGATGTTATGAATGATATTTTTTAATTTAAAATATATTAAAATAATTTTTTTATTTTATATATATGTGGTGATGAGACTAAAATATTCTATTAAAAAAATCAAAATAAATTATGAAACTCAATTTCTAATTAATCTAATATTAAATAATAAAATTTAAAAATAAATTAATTAAAAAAATAATCCGGATCAATTTAAGTTAACTCATTAAATATTATTTTATGATTATAAAACTAAAATAACCTAATAAAAATCAAATAAAACAAATTTTAAAATTCAACTCTTAATTAATTTAATATTAAAAAAATAATTAAAAAAAAAATTGAATCAACTTAATTCCTCAAACCCCTGAAAGTAAAATTAATCAATAGTGAACTATTTAAGTGATGGCTCAGTGGTAAGACCTTGGGACCAAGAGGTTTGCTCCATTTGTGGTCTCAGGTTCGAGCTCTGTGATTGCTCATATGATGGTCACTGGAGGCTTATATGGTCGTTAACTTCAGGGCCCGTAAGATTACTCGAGATACACGCAAGTTAACCCGGATACCTACATTAAACTAAAAAAAAAAATTAATCAATAGTGGATATAGTAATTTTTTTTTTTTTTAATAACGGCCGAAGCGGCGGCGTATATACGCCGTGGAACCCCCGTATAAACAACTCACAGACAGCGAAGTGTCCTTCCTCCCTGTTCACAGCCCTCCAGCAGCGCTTGATTATTTTCATCATTTCTAGTGCTAATGCCGGAGGATATTTCCACCGACCGCCCTCTCTTTGGCGGTGCTATTTCCAGCACCTTCCCTGTCAGATTCCAGGTCAGCTCATTACTATTGCTATTATTATTTTTGTTTATGCCATTGATTTACGAAAAAAACTGTTTTTATGTTGCAGGATGTTAGCAATATTCGACAAGTTCCAGACCATCAAGAAGTATTCGCGGACCCAAGTCGAGATGAAAGCTTGGTTTTCGAGCTACTAGATTTGAAGCCTGATATCAACGACAATGGAAGCGCCGTTTGGTTTCTTCAAGACCTCGCGAATGAGCAAGATGCTCAAGGGTTTACTCTGGTTGACCAGTCAGGGGTGGTTGAGGTTCCCATTGGGGATTCTTCAGCTCTTGTTACAACAGCGATTGGGCAGATGGGGATTTCCAAAGGACGACAAGGAAGGGAAGCCCAGAATGTTGTGCGGGTTTATTTGGCCAATCTTCGACTTAAGAATGCTGGGACTGATGTTCTCGTTGTGGCTCATGAGCCCATTTTGATTAGCCCTTTGAGTGAAAGTGCTTCCGCTGTTGGCCCCGGGTTACTTCCTGCTGCGCAGTCTGGGTTCTTGCCCATGTCTGAGGTTTTTAAGGTTGCTGTTTCTAGTTTCAAAGTCAATGACTGGTCACTATTTGGTGGTTCTGGTAATTGAAGCATAGGGAAGATATAGTTTTGGTACATTGTTCAATATTTGGTTATTTGGACTAGTTTAGTAGCTTTCCAGGTAACTTCAATTTGATGGGATTAAATCAAATGCTAGTGTGTAGATTATTTTGTGCAAATTTTTCTGAAGTAACCCTAAAGTCATTGCGAATGATACCTATGTCTGTCTTGTATTCACTCCAGAGTCCAGTCAGGGGAAGGCCAAAGTCTATTTGAAGGTATGAAACTGGCCTTTTCGATCGATGCTTTTTGAACACTAATTTGGGCTACTTGTTCTTTTGTCTTGCCTTGATACCTCCTGCTCCAAAATGGGTTACTAATAGCAGTTTTGCTTTCTGAACACAAGACAAAACAATGTTAGCTGCATAATGGCATAGAGACGGCAATGTTGATTTATGATTCGGTATTGTGACATGCCCGCATCAGATTTCATGAATATGATGCGTGTGGTTTTGTTTTATTCCCTGCTCATCTAACATAAGTTCAGCTGTGGAGGACTTCCTCTGTTGTATGTCCATTGTGAAAAATGACTGAATGATGCATAGAGCAGAAAACGAAAGAAGGCCACAGCTCATGAAAGCAGCCTGCCCTGTCGTCACCAACACCCATATCCGCAGTGCATAAAATGCTTTTGCTTAGATTGTTTTAGATTTTGCATATCTGAATTTAGGAATTGGTTTAAATGCTGCAGTTGTGTTTTTCTCTCTTTGATGAACTTGCTCCAGATAATACTGTTTCATGCATGCAAGTTGTAAGCCAGTGATATTGATTCCCGTTGTCCTCTCCTGCCAAGTTGTGTCGTATGATCTTACTTGTTTCTGAGACTTATGGAACAAGCATGTATTGCAGTTTATGCGATAGATATGCTGGAGATTCTGCTATATAGTTACGATTGTGCTGGTGGGGCATTATCAAGTTTTTTCTTTTTGGATATTTACAAACAATTGGTTATTTTTCTTGGCCACCCACGGGTAGTTTCTTACTGTGTAGGACTAGTTATACCAATAGCTACAAAAGTTAACAATCCAAGGACAAGACTTAAGACAGAACTTGGATTTTTTTTTGAAAAATGACACGGTTCGCATAAAATTTCAGGACAATGATACTGTTTGAAAAGTATTGGGAGAATGAGATAGTTTAACATAATTGTTATTCTGAATCACAGTTTTAAATAAAATTGCCATTTTGAATCATGGTTTTAATCATCATGAATCTTCAAAGTGTAGATTTGATGTATCATCATTTATTATTATGTTGTATTATTTTTTTTAATTATGAGTTTTTCTTATTATTATTACTTTAATTATGATTTTAAATCATTAATTTACAAGTGAATACATGAGTATTATAAACAAATTGTTTAAAATTTCAAATAAGTTATTTACATGTAAAAAAAATACAAATTATTATGTTTTGTTATTTTTATTATTAATTATCTTTATAATTAATAAATAAAAATAATATTTAAAATAACACGCATTAATTTGAGATTATAATTAAAAAAAATAATATTAAAATATCACACTCTAAAATTATATTGTATGTATTATAACACAAAAGTTGCCAGCCTCTGTTTCAAAACTGAAGTTTCTACCTTTCTCTCCTCTCTGTTTTCCCATCACAAACAGAAGTTAGATTCCTGTTTTTTTATTGATGGAATCATGAGCAACGTCCTGACTGGAAAATCATCAATGAAACACGTGCGAGGTGGGCTGCACACCTGGCAATTAACAAGACACTTTGCAGACCCTCCTATTCAATCACTGTCCTCTTCCGTTCTACCTGGCACCTGGCTTGCTTGATTGTCTGTAAAAATCCTTTCATTGCAAGCTGCTCTCCATGCAAGTGAAACGGTTCCCTCTGTGGTTGTTTATGTCTCTTTTTGGACAAGAACAAGTATCCAATACCTTGTGGCAGTGGCAGAGGATGGCAACCAGGAAGGAAAAGCTTAAGTTTCCACCACAGACTCAACCACAACAGCCAGGCAAAGAATATCCCATGCACCCACTTCCACAACACATCAACCCTGACTACAAGCCCTCTAACAAGCTTCAAGTTCACCATTGTTCTGCACTTCAGTTTTTCTGTTTACATATCCTTTTCCAATCGGAACAGCAGATGAAAGACCTACTATATATTCAATTTCGTGGCAGGGAAAGGTTGCTCTGTTTTCTATCATTTTGCACTAGAGGGAGCAACTGTGGCCTTTACATATGTAGAAGGCATAGAGGATAGAGATAAGGTTGACGCCCTGAAGCTGATACTTGGGGCAATGCCTACATACGTTAGCATCGAAGATAATTGCAAGAGTGTTGTTGATCATGTAGTGCGCGAATATGGGCGGATAGATATTCTGGTGAACAATGCAGCTGCACAACATTACAGTACAACACTGGAAGGTCACCGAGGCTTGGCTTGAGAGGCTGTTTAGAACCAACATCTTTGGTTACTTCTTCCTGACCAAGTAAGAGAGAAAAACTACTGAAACAATTTGCCTATTGCTTTGATCTTTTTGTTTCTAATTGGAATGAAGGCATTGTTTGAAGCATATGAAAGAAGGAAGTTGTGTTATCAACACAACATTGTGTCTTTTACAAGGGGTCTAGCTTTGCAGCTTATAGACAAAGGGATTCGAGTCAATGCTGCGGCCTCTTTAATGCTCCTCTTTTGTGTTCCTCGCATCTGATGCTTGTTCTTCCTACTTCACTGGTCAAGTTCTGCACCCTAAAGGTATGGTTTTTTTTTTAGCCAAGTTTTATGCTTATTTATTTGTTTGTTTGTTTCCAAGGTTATTTACAGATTTTGGATCTTGTTTGCATTGCAGGTGGTGTTACTGCGTCAATGCTTGATATTGCTTGCTGCTCTTTTGGCTCGCCATGGAAGTATGGTTTATTGCAGAAATGAGTGGTGAATTGCGTTTGGCAAATTACTGGGAATAAGGTTGTAAATTAGATTTTCCCTTCTGTATACAAATCTAATGAATTTGCACAAAATAAATACTAATCTAGAGGTCGGTTTGCTTTGATCTTTCTTGTATTTTCAAATGATCTCTCCTCTATCTTCTTGCCGTCTTCTTCTATTTTCAAGTGCCCATACAAGAATTATTAGTTGCATAGTCAAAAAATTTTTATCCAATTTGAAATCTTTGAATCTTTACAATCACATATCACATAGAGATGCTAGTACTGTTTAATCCTCGATTTATCAGATTTTTATATAATTTAATCTTTATTATTATATCTACGTGTTTTTTAATATTAAACAATGGTTTTTAAACGAGCCTCTTTCTTTTTTAGACTACATTTATTTTCTGCTAGCTTTTATATTTATGATGAAACAAACGCAGTAAAGAATTTGATAATAAATCAAAATGCATTTTATGCTACGCGTTTATTAAAAAATTAAGTTTAGTTTTTATACAACAGTTTTTATATGTTTTTTTAATTGAGTTTCGTAAATATTTCTAAAACTCTGTTTATTTTTTGGTTTCAAAAGCATTTTTGAAACAATTTAATTTTTTTTTCTTTGCTTCAAATTAATATTTTTTTTGGTGTTTTTAGATTATTTTGATGTGTTGATATCAAAAATAATTTTTTAAAAATACAAAATATTATTGTAATGCATTTCCAAGTAAAAAACACTTTGAAAAGCAACCGCAACCACATTCCTAAACACGACTACCAAACATTTTACATGTTTTTTGCTATACATAAACTTCAACCATAATTTTTACCAAACACGTATCTAAATCTAACTTACCACAGCTAACCGTACTTTTTTAAAACTTATTTTTTTCAAACCACAACCACAAAATTTACCTCAAAAACAAACACATACTCTCTTTTTAGGAGTGTGGCTTAAAAGTAGGTTGGTCAAAATTTAATTGTTTTTGTTTAATTTTTTTGTCAAAAATAAAAAAATATTATTATTTTGATATATATATATATGAGCGAAAAACACTTTGAAAACAATTACCATCATACTCTCAAACACCCCTTTAAAAGAGAAGGAGAGCTTATTAACAAAGATAAAAGATTAATCCTAACTATAGATACAATCAAATCTTTAATGACACATTATAGGGTAAACAAATTCAATATTGATGGATCGACCTTGTTTGCTTGAAAGACCATGAATAAAAGGGTTGGAGACAAGGTGGGGACTCTACACTCCTGAGCTCAGCTACGTGTTAAGCCTAAATGCCTATAGGTTTGGAAAAATATCAGACCCGGCTCTATTGGGTTTGGCTATATGCTTATCCCAAACTCTTGGAGGTCAAAGAGATATCAGACCTAACTCCATTGGACTCTACTACACATTGATCCCAAACATATATGAGTCTGGCAAGATGTCAGACCCAACTCTATTGAGCTCAGTTATACTCTAAGCCCAAACACTTGTGGGTTTAGTAAAGATGTTGGACCCAACTCTATTGAGCTAAATTACGTGTTGAGCTCAAGCGCCTATAAGTCTAGCGAGATACTAGACTTAACTCCATTGGATCTGATTATACGCTGAGCCAAACACTTGTGG
>Ga0325402_1001534_pt1 | contig 19073 bp, 8 predicted proteins | sample PopdelMetagenome_22_FD_207212 | JGI IMG/M metagenome (GOLD analysis project Ga0325402, IMG submission 207212) | Populus deltoides microbial communities from Bellville, Georgia, United States - Xylem-PdKOR-R3 | ecosystem: Host-associated > Plants > Phyllosphere > Stem > Wood/Secondary xylem...
TGGTAGATTCTGAAGGTGTTTTCGTGTTTGAGTATTATGTAAGAAAAGAAAATAGAAGAGAATTGTAAAAACTGCAATATTATTGATGCTGCAGTATTATTAAGAAAAAGGATTGAATACAGAATTGCCTTTTGTTTCACAGCAATCGTTTACATATTTATTGAAATAAAAGCAACGGAAATGCTAACTTATAGCAGCTTAACGTGCCATGATCTGTTAACAACCTATCAGATTTTTAAAGACTAGAACAATCATTTATTAAAGCATAAAACATAACTGAAACAGAGCAGCAACAGCAACTTGAAGCAAACAAACAACAGATTCCAAGCTGAGAAGAAGAAGACGAAGGTCGTCCTTGATGTATAGCCGGTGTGAATTCCGGGCATGTTCAAGGTTTGATGCAGCTAGTGATCATGTTTAAGCCTTTCTTTCCTAATTGTATTATACAAGAAAAGGTAAGATTAGGAAGGCCTGATGGTCTGGACAGCTTGGGAGCAAGCGGTGACTTGTACACGCACAAGCATGGAATGGAACCAAACAAAATAAATTGCTTTACTTGTATTTTCTATTAAGCTCGCATGACAAGTTCAAAAACAATATCATAATAATATTATTTTAACGAACGATATTCATTATGAATGTGAGACAGCGATTCTCATGTGTCCATGACTCTGTATAAAAACTTTTTAAAATCTTTTGATTATATATTATACCTTTAATATAATAATATTATTATAATATATTACGAATACCATTAATAAGTAAGAAATTCTACTCCGCCACGATAATATTTCGAAAAAGAAAAGATTAAGAAGTTTATTTTTAACTTTTTTGGACAAACACTTGTAATATCAAAATTCAAGATTTATTAAAAATTATTTTTAAGACTTTATATAAATTACAATAACTTATAAGATATTCTGAAATTACAGTGAATATCCAGAAGTTTGAATATATTATAAAAATCCCATAATGTATCCAAAATGCCCTTAATGTTAAGGGGAATGATTCAGAAATGTTAGGGGTATAATCTCAAAATCATAAATGATACATTTCCATGTGTTGAATATATATATATATATCACTTCCTCATAGTAAAGTTACAGATCTGATTTATGACTAAGTTAAAAATTTAAATTACAGGCTAAATAGGTTAACTCAAATTAATTAAAACGAAATCATTTGAGATCTTTTTCTTTTTAAAAATAATTTTATTAAAAAAAAACTAAAATCAAACTAACTTTTAACACCGGTTAATCTATTAAATTACCCGTATTCAACCACGTCAATCCAGCTTGCGCCAACTCTCTAGATCGAGTTGGATTTTATTACACTAAGTGGTCGTTTGGTAATGTGGCTGCCGGTGAGGTTCACCCGCAGCCACACATATCAGTGTTTGGTAAAGCAAACAAAATTGATTTTGCTTGGTAGAACCCACTAATTTTTGCTGCCCAGCCACAAAATTGGAGAAGCAACATTTCTCGTGGGTATTTTTAAGGAACAGTGGCGCCATGCTCCACTGTCGCACTGTTCAGTTTTTAAAAAAAAAAAAACCAGTGAGAAAAGTTTAGTTTTTTTTCCCCGAAAAACCAGTGCAGTTAATCATGAACAATATTTTTTTAAAAAAAAATTAGTTTAAGGTGAATTAAATTTATTCGTACTGTAATCTCAATTTTATTCCTGATAATATTTTACCTAATTTTATTGCACGCTCAAAAAATCATGGAAACTATAGTTCTTGTCGAATGACTTTTGTACGTAATGAAATCTTCCCTGTGTGGGAGTGTTAAGGGTTTGAGTCATAAACTAAACTTCTTTAGTTCCATTGCTCCTAGTGGTGGTAATTTTTTTTAAAAAAATTATATTTTACTCGAAAAACTAGTATTGAATTGTTGGATAGATTTCGTATGTGATGACATTGCACATAATTTAATGGAATAATAAAAAATATTTGATATCAATATTATTTATTTCATGATTTAATAACAGTAGTTAAATCTACAATATTTAAATTAAAAATCATTAATATTATTATATATATATATATTAATTATTTTATAACATCAATTTGAAAATTAATTTTTTAATCAAACACATTAAACTACTTTTTGTTCAGCCTCAATTTCAACTACAGTTTTAATCAAACATATATTTTTCAAAACCAACCTCAACAAAAAGTACTTTTTATAAATAATTTTTTTAAACCACAACTATAACAGTAACCTCAATACCAAACACACTCTAATTCATAGTTTCGACATCTAAGAGTGATTATAATTCTTGGCCCACTCCTGAAAATCCAAAATGAGGCTTCCAAGTAGCCCATATAGGAATTCATGGGCCTTGGAATAGCAAAAGCTTCCTTTTTTATACATATATATAAAAAAACGTGAAGAGGATTAACAAAGGCTTAGAGTGTCTGAAATATTACATTTCAAATGGACATTTCATTTTTTATATTCACATAAATCTGAAGAGATCCATTAAATCTAATGTTTAAAATATCTTTATAAATAGAACTCATCAAACATAAATATATTACTGTTTTGAAAAATTAGCGAAGAACCTCAGAGTCTAAAACTACAAACCCAAAGAAGATTCTTCTTCTATTTTCTCAAAAAAGCAGCTTAATTTCTTCCATCTCCGACCGAACAGACTCCAAACCTGGGCTGTTTGCAACAAAATTAATAGATTATATAGCCCTCATGTAAGGGTCAATTCTTCAGTAGGGACATGGTCAACTCTTCCCTTTCAATGCGTCAACACTTTTATTCCAATAACCAATATTGTTTGACAAAGTCAAATAAAAGAGTACGTGTATTTGTTACTTTTGAATTTTTTTTATTTTAAATTATTTTTTTATAATTTTAATGTCTTAATATTAAAAATAAAATAAAAATATTATTTTAATATATTTTTAAATAAAAAAATATTTTTAAAAACAACCGTGTTATTATATGATAATAAAACACATTATCTTTTATCTTCTCATAAAACAACATGAGATGTCACCATGGCAGGTATCCTTTCTCTCCGGTGTCTCCCCGGCTATTCCCTGCTTGCTTAAATGATTCGTGGGGGGGACACAAAAATATAGAAAAGAAAAGGTTCAAATAATGTCGGAAAGGTCCCACCGGAAGACGAGCCCAGGTCGATGGATTCAAAGTTCAGAGTGCTAACCACCAGCTACCCCATGGAACCTGTATTAATATAAAAATCCGGTTCAGGTTCTCACACGAGTGAAATTGAGAAATGGTCAAAGCCTCAAGCTGCTCGCACACAGCTTGACAAACTTGAGAGAGTAAGAATATTAAGGCTCTTTTCTTTACGGCGAAAAGGTTTTCTGGCAATTAGTATTTTAGTAACATAGCTGACTCAACGAGCTTAGTAGTCAAAAATTGAGTGCACAGCATCATATCCTTCTTCACAGTTGCTTATTTTAAAATTATAAGAAATTAAAAAATATTTATTTGAAGAAATCAAGGAATATTTTAAAATTAGAAAGAGAATATACGATATTAAGGATAAAGTTAGTAGTCTAGATTTGGAGTTTTGATATTTGAAATCTCCATTCTCATCATATCCTTAACTTGTATTCTTGCTATGGAAGCATGATCCATCTTTTCCTTTCTGCTGCAATTATGTATCTTTTACGAAATGATAACTGGTTGGCTTTATAAGGTGGCAAGCCACCTAGTAGTTTTTAGGCCACTTTAAAACGAATGCAAGATTTGTGCAGCCTTCTTGAAAGCAACTAACAATGAAACAAATTTTAAATAATAAAAATAACTTGTAAATTTGCCTTCCATTCTTGCAACAACAATGCTAAATACACTTTTAATTATGCTTCCTCGACTTTATCAAACCTCTAAATAGAACTGATGGTTCAGTATTTTTGACGCTTCATTGAAAAAAAAAATTATAAGCCTAAATTCCTAAGACGAAAGGGAAAGTTATAACTTATTGATAGATATGTGGAGCTTTCGTTCATGCTTAAAATCTCTAGGTTTAGCTGAATGTCAAGCTCATATGAAATGGGTCTCAGCATGCTTCTAAACCTTATGTTTTTGGATCTAGCTACATTTTGAACCCAATTAGACATGAGTCTGGTGAGTTGTGAAACCTAACGTCCTTCAACGTGGCTACAAGTCGAACTCAAAGGAACATAGATCTAATGAGTTGCTAGACTCAGTGCCCCTAGATCTGACTACGTGTCAAGTCCAAGTTGATACGACGTTGACAAGCTGCTAGACGAAGTGCTCTTGGACCTAGCCATGTGTCGAGCCCAATAGAAATGCAGGTCTTGCGAGCTGCCACGCCCAATAGTCTTGGGCTCGGCTACATGCCAAGCTCAAGTGAAGATGGGTCTAAAAAGCTTACATGACTCATACACATTTAGGTTTGATATCGCACCAAGTCAAAGTGAGTATGAGTCTGACGAGCTGTCAGGCCCAATGTTCTTGAGTTTAACTACGTGTCGAGCTCAATTGGGCATGGGTCTATTGACCTTCTCAAACCAATTGCCATTGTGCTTGGCTATGTATCGAGCCTAATTGGACATGGGTTTGGAGACTTTCTCGACTCATTGGCCTTGTACTTGGTTGCATGTCAAGTCCAATTAAATATGAGTTTAACGTCCTGCCAGACCCGATATCCTTAGACTCCGCTACGCTACGTGCCAAATACAAAGGACTAAAGGCCTAAATATCATTATATGCCTTATGTTAGGCTATAAGACTCTATTTGTTTATTCTCATGACTTTTAATATAAAATATTAGTATTAAGGATATTCATCTCTCATCCCCTTTTAATATTAATGTAAGAGATATTTCATCTCACATTAATAGTTGTGTGTAAGAAATATTTATTATTCATTAATGTTTTTAATGCAAAATAACACTCCAATTTATCCTCTGTAAAAAAAAGATAAGACTCAAAGGTTTAAATACCATTATAATCATACAAGTAAAAGATTCACAATACTTATTCTCTATAAAAATGCATTTTTAATTTCAGAGCATTTATTGTATCAAAATTAAAAACAAACACTTTCATTCTTAACTATAAATACTCATTCTCTAATTTATTATAATTATTTGTTTAAAGATCACTAACTGTATTATTTGAGAGTCCCCAAATCTCACAAAAAAATTTTTGTTTTACGAATTACAAGCTTTTTACAACAAGTTACAAGTTTCATAAACAATAGAAAATAGACTATCTTGATAGAACATGTAATTAACCCATAATCTAACAACTAAGCAACCTATTCCTAAACATTTTAGATTTTGGAAAGAACTTATTAATTAATTTAATATGAACAAATGTAATTTTCTTACTTTTATGAAAAGATAAATGGAAATTCTTGAAATAAAGGGGTAATAGATCTTTACTAAGAACTTATAAATTTACCTTCCATTCTTGAACTTATATTAATTCAAATGCAACTTTCTTACATTTATGAGATCTGCCTTCTATTTTTTTGAAATTCATGTAGAACTTTTTTTTAAAAAAATAAACTCATCCTAATATTTGAATTTGATACTTTAAATTTCTTTCCCAACTCAATACTCAAAATCATTGCATCTTATTTTCATTTACATATCGTTGTCACTAGAGTCTCAATGTAAGAATTTTAAAAACACAATTACTTGTTAGCTGGATTTATCTTTTGTTAATCATCTCATGCAATTCTCACACATCCTAAATATTTATTGATGAAGTATCAATTTTCTTTTTTCTTTTTTCTTTTGTAGACGTGGATGAACAAGATCCAGGAGGACAGAAGCCCCCAACAACCCATAAAGGGACGGGTGAAGCCATTGATGATGCTGCTCTAAATTGAGCAAATCGGATGCAAGATAGGTGGCTAATCATGCAACCTCCAGGCAAGTAATGAATCACAGAGGCTGAGTTTTTAAGCCGCCATTTTCAATATGGGACAAGTCTAGTCAAAGCTTGTGGCCTTGACCCAAAAATATTTTTCCACGGTCAATCTTTGCTTTTAGCCTCTCAGAAGAAGCTTAGAGAGAGAGAGACGCCTCAATGCATCATCATACCTCATCGAAATTTGTACTAACATCCAACCCTTTATATCTTCCCTTGCAACCCTCTTAAAAAACTCCTCTGAATTTCTCAAATTTCATGGCATCTTCAGCTTCTGCTAGCTCAACTACTACTATAAATTCTCCATCTAACCTCTCTCTCCCAACCCAAATCATGACTTTCTATTCTCCTTCTTTTACTGATCTTGTTTCTGGTAATAACAAATATATGGACAACCTAAGCTGGGGACTTTATGACCATGGAACTAATGATAGAAATGGAATTGAAATCCCGAACTTCAAGTCATTTCAACCTCCTTCACTCCCTCTATCTCCTCCCCCAGTTTCTCCTTCTTCTTACTGGGCCATTCCTCCTCGTTTAAGCCCAACTGAGCTCTTGGACTCACCTGTACTTTTCCCTACTTCCTATGTAAGTTGTTGGACTGAGTTGTACTCGTGTGGACATGTTTCTTACGGTGATAAATGGGTTTGCTTCCTTTTTCTTTTTAGTGTCTAATTTATGTCATGTTTTTTCAGGCTCTTGCATCTCCAACAAGTGGGTTTTTTGCTGGTCAAACCTTCAACTGGAGAAGTAATTCTAATGACAATCAGCGAGGTGTTAGCGGAGAAGAGAAAGACTGCAGTGATTTCTCTTTACAAACCCAAACAAGACCTCCCACAATTTCATCATCATCATCATCCTTGTTTCAATCTTCTTCAAACAGTGTTGTAGTGGTACTTTTCTCTACACATCATTCACAGTTTTATATACAATTTTATTATCATCATCATCCTTGTTTCAATCTTCTTCAAACAGTGTTGTAGTGGTACTTTTCTCTACACATCATTCGCAGTTTTATATCACAAAAGTTTGGAGCTTTTAAAAAATGAAGACTGTTCAACATTTGACCCTTTTAATTGTCATTGAAAATTATTAATGCAATTGTAAAATTCAAAATAATTGCAAGAAAACTTCCTGATACCCCCCCCCCAAAAAAAAAAAAAAAAAACACTAAACTTGAGTTTGTAGTAAATTTCATTTGCTTGTTGAGGGACAAAACCTTCGTTTCTTTCCTATTTGTCTGGTTGGCCTGGACAAATATAATAAGTATTTATAGACAAAAATCTCTTGTTTATTCCTGTGCGTGTGTCAGAACAAAAGGTCCATCGCTTTATGGGATCCTGAGAATTTTAGTATAGTTCATCTATCGAATTATTTCCATAACATGCTGTGATTCCACTTTGACAGGAGAAATCACTGAAGAGGAAACATGAAGAATGGAATCTTAACCAGTCGAAGCAAACTGACTTTTCATTAGATCAGAAAACAGGAGTGAAATCAGTATCTGCACCAGTTCAGAGTTTCTCCTCAGAATTGGTTCCGCTACAAGCAAACATGCAAAACAGCACTGCTCCTCAACCAAGTTACAGCCAATACAATCAAGCAGGTCATTATATGAGGGAGAATGGAAGGTCAGAGGATGGATACAAGTGGAGAAAATATGGACAAAAACAAGTTAAAGGAAGTGAGAATCCGAGGAGTTACTATAAGTGCACATATCCGAATTGCACAACGAAGAAAAAAGTGGAGAGGTCTTTGGATGGACAGATTACTGAAATAGTTTATAAAGGAAGTCACAACCATTCCAAGCCTCAGTCCACTAGAAGATCATCCTCTCAATCAGTGTATCCTTCTGGAGGTGCCAACTCTGAAATCTCTTATCAATCAGGAGCACCAATGGAGTCTGGCATGATGCAGGAGGACTCTTCGATTTCACTTGGGGAGGATGATATTGACCATAGCTCACCGATTAGCAATTCTGGAGGAGAGGACAACGAAAACGAACCTGATGCCAAAAGATGGTAAGCCAGGAAAAGATTGTCTTTCATGGCCTTGATTTTGTTTTTGAGATTAAATTGGATAGTGAGCTTAATCATGTTATTTTGTGAATTTACAGGCTGGGACAGAACGAAAATGAGAGTATTTTAGGTGCTGGAAGCAAAACTGTTAGAGAATCTAGAATTGTGGTTCAAACAACAAGTGACATTGACATACTTGATGACGGCTATAGATGGCGAAAATACGGGCAGAAAGTCGTCAGGGGAAATCCAAATCCAAGGTAATTAGTGCTTGCCCTTCATCCAAGTTTTGATGTAAAGGGATCATTTGCCCTTAATTGTGGTCATCACTTGGTTTCTTAATTGTTACACTTTTCTGATAAGCAGGAGCTACTACAAATGTACATCTGCTGGTTGTCCTGTGAGAAAACATGTAGAGCGAGCATCACATGATTTGAGAGCTGTGATTACAACTTACGAAGGAAAACACAACCATGATGTTCCAGCTGCCCGGGGCAGGGGCAATGTGAACAAAGCTCCATCCAATGCTAACAGCACTGCCAATGCTCCGATCCCTATAAGGCCTTCTGTCATGGCCAGTCATTCTAACCAGACAAGTTATCATCCAAACTCCCTTCACAGCACAAGATTATTGCCAACATCAGGGAGTCAAGCACCATTTACCCTCCAAATGTTACAGAGTCAAGGGAGTTTTGGATACTGAGGTTTTGGAAAGCAGACCAGCACCTGCATGAATCAAACACAGTACTCTGAGGGTGTCTTCCCTAAAGCCAAGGAAGAGCCGAAGAATAAGTCATTTTTTGATTCCTTCCTAAGCTAAAAATGACTTTAACGCTTGAAAAGATAGCAACAGAAAAAACATTTTCAATTAGATATGTTTGTGTTAGTGTATATTGATATAGATTTAGTGCATTTTTTAATTTGTTTTGGGTGGCCCTTTGAAGCTCAGTAGACTACTCCCATGTAACATTGTTTAAGGTTATTTAAGTAGAAAGCTAAATGTTCATTTTTTGTATGCAGTCTCATTTAACCATGGACTTTGGAAGTTCCTCTGCTACCAGATTACGCCCCCTCCTGAATCCTCTGTAAATCTTGGGTCAACCTTTTATTTCTTTACTTGCTATAATCGTGGAATTGGTCCTTCAATGATTGATCAGTAATTTATCATTTGCTCATAATGAGCAAAGGACTAGAAAATACGAAATGCTGTCTTTGGACAGCTTTTCCAAAACAGAACCATGAATGCAGCTCAAAAAATAATAAATATGAAGGGTAAAATAATAGATCCCTCTCCTGTATTAGATACAAACAAATTAAACAAGGGCTTTACCGCTCTTTTCTCTATTCAACACAGAAATTTACTCAGCAGTACATTAAGTAGTTCACCCATGAAACAATCAACATATACAAAGAATCACAAACCAAGTGACAGAAATTTAAATGTGAGTTTGAGTTGATAGTTTATATCCTGAAATAAGAGCTGATATAGCCAGTGATACGAATGCAAGGAATCCCATACTAATGGCAGCTTCTGAGGACTCTGTAAATATGTTATCCGCTCCTTCTCTCATCCTATTTGTCAAGGGAACTGCTGAAGACACCAACAGGTAGGCCAAAATCTGCAACCTCGCTAAACAGGAATCAAAGCATTTAACTACATTGAGTTGCAGTTCCCAGATAAGGATACTACAGATTGAGAAGTTTCTGCACTAGTCGGATAGATTCTACAAGGTTGAATGTTGGCCCCACCATCCATGTGCAGACCATTGAATATTTTTGAAGGAAGGACAGAGGGCTTATTAATAAAGTAGGGATCAATTTAGCTCAGTAAAATAACTTGAGGGTATGATGCCGATTCAGACTGGAAACTTCTCCAATCCCATAATGCATGAAATAATTTGATGATGAAATGGCAATCTATGAAAAGTGATTCTGATTTTTCTCTCAACAAAACTTTCCTCGCCATCCAATCAAGGGTTACTGCAAAACAGTTAAAGACTTGCAAGTTACATCTATAATTTCAAAGTTGACTCGGAGAAACAAATTAAACCATATATTACAAATAAAGTTCTAGATGAAGAAAAATCTAGGGAATGAGACAGCTGTCGAAAACTAATAGCAAGGCCTTCCTTAATTTGACTCCAGAGTTTATTAAAGGACAGAAGTTGATGAAAATTTTCTCTAATTCTCTCAAATTTCGCTGAATTTGGTTTAACATTGTTCTCAGCTCCAAAGAAAAAGAGGGGGGAGGGGGGTTCGGTGGACTCTGTAATTTATCAATTCTGAAATCTGAATTTTTTTTTCTAGTTGAATAACTTACCATTACTAAGGTCAATTTCGAACCATAACTTGAGACTGAGACCTCAACACATAATTAACCCCTAATTCACCAAAATCAACAAACCTTAACCACTAATTAACCAAGGTAATATTGCATAAGAAATTAAGGATATTAAATCCATTAAAGTCCCAATCAAAGATCAAATTCCAATACTTAACCATCTCTTAGAAACTAAACATATAACAGAAAATCATCACGAAACAAAGTAGATTTTAGTCTAATATGTTATGTAGTCAATCGATTAATTACACATGGTATTATTGTATTCATGTAAATATATATTTATTATTAATAAAAACTTAATTTATATTTAATATCTATATAATATTAAATTAATGAATCTAGAGTAAAAATAAAGTCCACGAGACAAAAATATTTTGTAAAAAAAATTATGAAGTTGTTATAATTACGGGATTCATATTGCATCAAAGCATTGTTTTTAAAATATTCCTAATCGATGCTCTCTTGAGTAGTTGACATTCATTAGAGCCGTAAAAACTGATACATAATATGTTTTTTTTTATGAAATGAAGCAATTATTCTCATAAGCTGAGGTATAAGGGATATCTAGAACTAATATATAGGTGTTTGTCATAAAACATGAACACTGAATTAACTCGCATGAGAGTTTCATAAAGAAAGATCACTTATATCTATGGAAAGACTCACGTGACAGTTGTATAAGTGATCCTTAGACTTGAGATCACTAAGTCATCTTATATAGAGAATGTTATATTTTGATCATGTTACATGTTATCTTAATTCAGTTAATGAAAAGACAGACATTAGATATAGTATGAACTATATGAAGATACTTGAGTGATCAAGAGAGGATTTATCACCCTAGATGAAATTAATGACCATGTAAGCATTCAGTGACCCTGAAAGGACTCGAACTCGTGACTATTGAGGGAGCAAACTTAAGACTTAACCAGTTAAGCTATCCTTTTTACTTTAAGGTGAGTTAGCAAGCTAGTACGGTTGAATTTGAATAAAAATATAAAAATAATGAATTTAATAAATTTAATGTATGGTAACAATACTTTTAATTTATGGGCTAAAATGCATCATTTACAAACATAACAATATCCTCAAAAGGGATTACAGGTAATACTCTTGTCTATGAAATGAACGATTATTGTGAAAATCTTAATCTTCAACTTTTCTTTTCTTTTTTGTTTTGTTTTCACACTGCCTGCATCAGGAGTTGAAGTCCATTGAATAGCTAGGATGGAGCATGGACCTCCATATTTGCTGGTATAATTAGATTCCCAATCTTGTTTCTTGTTTGACCTCACATAAAACACTGACAATTGAGGGATATAGCCTCAGAGATTCGTTGATAACTATGCTCATCTACAAGGGAAGAAAAAAAGTAGTTGAGTACATTGAACATACAAGCTAAATAGTTATTTCCATCAGAATCTATAGCGGTTTTCAGCTTTTCGCTTACAGTATTTATTGGAATATAGTTGGGGTTATTTTTTAAAGTGTTTTTCACTTAAAAATATATTAAAATAATATTTTTTTATTTTTAATATTAACGCATCAAAATGATCTAAAAACACTAAAAAAATATTAATTTAAAATAAATAAAAAATAAAAAAAAATTAAATCTTTTTAAAAACACAAAAATAAATAAAATCGAATCAATCTTGAGATGACTCGTGGACTTGGATTCTGTTGGCCAAACAATTCAAAGGACCTAGTTCCATACTTTTTCTCCATGGACTTGCATTGCAATATGAATCTTAATTATTTATTATTTATTATATTTGATTAAATATCAAATTACTTCTCAACTTAAATTATATTAGCTAAAAATAACTATTGTGAAAATACATTGTGAAAATACATCTTGACGCCGAGTTTAATTGTTTTTGCTTTTAAAAGTATTTTGATTATTTTACTATGTAATCAAGTTGCAAAAATATTTATTTATCTTTGTTCTATTTGGTAATAATAAAAAATGATCGGTGTGGAAAAACTTTAATATCTTTAAAAGTCCGGATTAATTTTTTTGAGTCGAGAGATAAAAAAATCATTACACTATTTTAATTAAAGATATTTTTTTAGTGCTAATCTAAAATACATGGAGATTCCTTTAATATTATTGGATACTCCCAGCGTATCACTCTCCTACTCGTATAAAATATATAATCTGTTAGTAAAAATCATGGTCAGTTTATTTTCTTGTGTGGTAGCAACACATGGAGATTATTTTTGCCTCAGCAGCTATGAAGATAATACTAGCGTGTTATGGCATTAACATCAAAACCCCAATTAAAAGGAAAATATAGGCCAGGCCACCACGCACAAAAATCCTGAGCAAGCCCATTCATTCCCGATTGTTCGGACCAGGTGGGCCAAAGAGCCCGTTCTAATAACAGTTGCAAGAGATCATTTTTCTCAATGCTTTCTTTCATTTACTCCATTAATCTTATTGTTATCTATTTCTTAAATAAATAAATAAATAAAATCTCTCACCTCACATTTTAACTCCCCAATCCAGTGAAAGTTAACCTAGCGGCAGTCGGTACGTAAACTTACAAGATAAAATATTGTTTGTGAGATCTACGTATTTGCATGCATACCATTTTGTGTAAACAAAACTACTTGAAAAGAAACACAAATTAACTTCAATTGTTGTTGGGTCGATTTAACTCAACAAGAATATTTCATTTTGGCGAGCCTTAAATGCTATCCACATGTCGTTAATTTACTGGATAATTCCCACAACAAAATTTTACATATAAAAGAATAATGCTCGTACCAAGAAATACTTTGTTCACGATGTTATTAAACTCAACTTAATGTGTGTTGAATCTGAAACTAGATTTTTTTATCTGATTCGAGTTTCAAATTAAATTGTATAGAATTGTGCTAATGTGATTCAATCGATTTGGTGGATTAAAGAAAACTCAAACAACTACTAAAAATATGGTTTGGTTTTAAAAATATTCTCAAGATAACATCTTTTTTAAAAAAATATTGAGACAACGACATATTAAATTTACCTGAATCAACCTAGGTTAACTTATCAAGTTCGTGACTTGGATAATGAACTCCATTGAGTTTAATAAGTTTTTTTTTAAAATACTTTATTTAATTATACGATAAAAAAAATAAACGCTTGCAAAACTGAGAAGTAACTTTGTAAATCCCTCATAGAATTAGAAATTTTAGAAGATAAAATTAATATAAAATAAGTAAATGATAATTAGAAAGAGATTAAATAAGTATTAAATGGATATAATGATTGTGAACTTTGTAATTTAAAAGTGTACGAGTATAAGCTCCCGGGTAAAAATAAACCCTCTAAGGTACTATTCATATCGAGAGCTTTAAAGGGAGAAGGGAAAGTGTTTTTCATTCAAACTTTCTTTCCTTCTTTCAAGAATATGTTTTAGAAAGCAAATTAAAGAGATTGCAAGAGAGGGATAGGGATATTGAGAGAAATTAGTGTTAGAGATGTACTTGCGTTAGCAAAAGTAAAGAGATTGGTTTCTAGAGAGTCAAACAAGCAATCAAGAAGAGGAAGGAAATTAAAAAGAGAAATTTCAAAGGAAACTCATATAATTGTTTGAAAAAAATAGGAGGTAAGATGTCTCTCCACTTATTATTGTTTTATTTTTATGTTTTATCAAGAAAGGGAATGAATCTTTAATTTATGGGAGAGTTAGGGTTCATGTGAAATTTTAGGAGAAATTTGAAATTGATTTTAATTTGTTAAATTTTACATTATTTAAAAAATTAGTGAAATATCATGAAGTGAGCATCTTATGTTTATATTTTTTATTTTCTTTTTGTAGGATTTTTCATTGATTTTGAAAATAATCCGAGTTATCTTGGTTTTTTTATTTTTTATCTTTGTTAAATTTAGCTTTTTTAAAGAAATTTTATTTTATTTTTGAATTAAATTAAATTAATTACTTAAATATAAATATGAGATGCTCATTTCATGATATTTTATTTGATTTTTTTTTCTAGATCATTGCTCTCATGGAGCATATAACCTCTCACGGTGTTAAGATCCAACCTTTCACAATAATATTAGAAAAATTTTAATGAGTTATTTCTAGTTGCTAGGTGGTGTTCACAGTAGATAAATACTAAGTCTCAATCAGAATTTCTTCTTCTTCTTCTAAGTATAATATTGAAAAATTATTTTTTATAATTAATTATTTCATTTTTTTTCTTTATCGCTTCATGAAATGTTGAAGAAATATTAATTTTGGTTTCGCCTTCTATTCAGGGGCAAGTGTAGGCCACACCAGCCGTCACATGATGGTTGTGGGCCATGCCAGAATGAATGGACAAGGCGAGTCATTTAACTCATCCAATCAGAGTCAAAGAATTAATTATGGTTCCAACACTAATGATTGATCTTCAATCTGCTCTATCGTCCTTAATTTCATTTCCCCAAAACATTCGTCTCTCTCTCTCTCTCTCTCTCTCTCAATTTACAATTCCACTCCTCTATCATAAGATGCCGGGGACGTCGACATACAGATTCTTGCTCGAGGATTGGCTCTCCACCTCCATGTGGGCCCCGGTGTCCTGGTTTTCTCTGTCAGCATCCATCCGATTGCAAGGCCCAGCCCACGTCTCTTCATTACCCCCACCATTTTTTGTTGTTTGGTTCGAAGAAGCCAATGCCATGTCATCAAAACTCGGGAAAAAGATTGGTAGTTGTACCACTACACATGTGAAATCACATCGACATTGAGCCTGCGCTCATGTGAGGATTAATATGCCATCGGTGCGACAACTTTGGCTTCTATTGGTCTCGATTGGAAAGCGGAAAGCCGAAGCCTTTAGTGTATCCAAGCCTTCTTTTCAAGGATATTTCGTACTTGTTTGACTCCAGCTTCACCGTGTGCTAAACAAAAAAAAAAAGATTTTAACGTAAAAAAATGAGTGTATAGTCATTTTCAACGTGTTTTTTTTAATAAAAAACATTTAATTGCAAACTGAAAAAAATAATACATGTATTTAATTAAAAGAATTGAGAATTATGTAGGGTTAAATAGAAAGAATGCCTCCTAATCTTAGAAAACAAATGTCGGAATCCTATTTGAAAACCAAGAAAAAAATTAAACTATATTTTATTAAAAAATATCACAAGCTTTTTTAATTTATTTATATAAAAATAGCGTGAAAAGTTACGTGCAACAATTCTATTATATCATTATCAATAATATTCTCTTATAGTCTAATTAATTGATTATTTGTTTTGGAAGATAATTGATTATATCATTATTGATCATTATCAAATTCTGGAATACCATTGTCAGCGAAATCCTCCAACTACTAGAAAACAAGTTGCTGGCTCATATTGCCAGCATGAGCTGTACAAAAAAAAAAAAAAAAAACTCTATATTTGGAAAACAATATTAATGCGGATTCTCCAACTACTACAGCTCCTTTGCATGTGGTCCATTAATGAGTTTGAAGAAGCTCTAATTTAAAAAGAAAAAAAGCTGAGTTTCTGCTAATTAACTGATGCTGTGAATTTATTGATAAAACTGTAAAAAATAATTCATTGTTCTTAGCAGGTAAAGTCTCTCTGCATCATATCCTTCTTCCACCTCAAGAAATCTTCTAGCCGTTCTCATTTATATTTTAGAGAATAATATAAATCATAACCTGAGACCTCACCTAACAATTTAAACTATTGCGTTGAGATGGTTTCTTGACATGGTATCAGAGTTTTGATGACCAAGCAGTCACCAGTTCGAATCTCACTATCCCTATTTATTTGATAAAAATTAAACACGAGATAATGTAAGCATGTGCAAGTTTCAAGCCTAAAAAGATTTTACTTAAAAAAGTGTGTTAGAGATTTATTATGTTGAGATGATTTCTTGACAATATAGGATAGAATCTAGAGGTTTGGCTTCAACTAGAAGCTGAAGATCAGGGATATAATTAGATTTTTGGGAGAGGTGGCTCACACTTTGTATTATTGTAACTGTACTAATTATGAGCATCTATAATTTAATCACCTCCGGAGAAGAGAGAGAGAGGGATTATTAATTTCCCTGGTCAGCACTCTCATGTCCAGGCCATTGGTTAGTGCTGGCAGCAAGCCCCACCGTCTGGGAAGAATATAATCTGTAAGGTTGAGAGGGAAGCAATAAATTAAAAGATATATAAAGAAAGCTTTAATTTCTTTATTCGGAATCCAAAGGCTTATTATATATATCTTCCCAATTTAATAAACAATTTTTCTCTTTTCATGGTAAGATTAGATGCTTTGCTTCTTTATTATCCGGCCCACTTATTTATAATCTACTTTAAATTATATCAGAGATAAAATAACTATATCCGGACAAAAACCATATAACATGTTAACGAATAGCATCATAAATTGTGTCATTAATTTTCACAAAATCCAATTTTCATTTTTAAATTGACGGAATATAATTTCTTAGACATTGGCACATGAATCATCAATGTTTGGAGGTCACAAACTGTACAAACAACTTGAAATTGAGAAAAGTAAAGGGAAGGACGAAAGAAGGCGTTGACTGTAGAAGATGAATCTCAGCAATCTGCAGGCAATCATCAGTGTGATCATGAAACTGAGTCAGAAGCGCTCCCACAGGATTCGTTACCAAGCACCATTCATTTTTTAAAACCAATTCCGGGATCGGCACAGGGTAAAATAGAATCACAAATCGAAAGGGTTATTTTTTTTAAAAAAAATAATAAAAATAAAATTTGTTCAGAAAAGTTAATGATTTTTGGCCAGGTTATATATGATTAATCTATTAAATCACGAGCTAATTCTGGTTTTTTATCAAATCGGGCCAAACCAAATAATCGAGTTGTTCAAACTATGCTATTGATTCGGTGAAAGGAGAACACCCAATATTTCAGTGTGACAATTTTTCAAAAGATCAAACAGGGACTTGAGCTTCATGCCATTTTTTTCATTTCCATCTCCCGCCTTATTGGTGTGGACAAGTTTGAAGTTGTAAGTTGTATTTAAATGCATAAAAAGGTGTTAAGTAATTTGACACGGTCAAATTAAATTATGATTGGATTGGGATGTCCAGCAAACCATCCCGTGCAAGAAACAAATGGTGTCCGAAGGAGCCAACTGCCTGCCCACTTGCTTCCAAAGCATTTCTCCGACAAGAAAAAAGATCGCAAACTGAGAATAAAAACACCTAAAACATTTAAAAAGAATATCAGTCTTTTGAGTAAGCAACAGCTGGTGAACTGCCATTCGCCAGCAAAATTAAGCTACCTAATATTTTTTTTCACAACAGCCAATCCCAATATTTTACCTAATAATAATAGCCAGCGAGCAATGCTTGTATGTGTTTTTTATTCTTCGGTTGTGTCATGCGTGTTTCGTTTTATTATACAAAAGGAAAAAGTCCAACAAGCAAACAGCGAAGAAATATTTTTTTGTTTTTATGCTTTAAAAATGTTTTTTTAAAAAAATTATTTTTTTATTTGTTTAAATTAATTTTTTTCTTTTTTTTCAAATTATTTTGATGTGCTGATATTAAAAATAAATTTTAAAAAAATATATTATTTTGATATATTTCCGAACGAAAAACATTTTGAAAAATAACCTCAACTATACTTACAAACCCCTCGAAAAGGACCTTCGTGGGTTCACTATCAGATGCGAGGCTATTTATTTTTACGTTTCAAAAGCACTTAAAAAAAATTGAATTTTTTATGTTTTTCTTTGCTGTAAATTAATATTTTTTAATGCTTTTAGATAATTTTAATATGCTAATATTAAAAATAATTTTTAAAAAATAAAATAATATTATTTTAATATATTTTGAAATAAAAAAAATATTTTATACTACAATCACTACCCTACTTTCACTTTCAGACCAGTAAACTTCTAGAACTTCTTGGAACTGCTAATTAAATTGGTTCCCTTCTTACATTGATGCAAGTTGATTTACTTATATTGCTCAGCGCACGACTCTAGATAATTTAGGCTTTCAACAAATTATATAATGTCGGTGCGTGACACGTCAACAGTTATGTTAATCTAAGGATAAGGAGGTTCAATTGTTATTTTTTTAATTTATTTATTTATTTTGGATGTCATTATACTTTACATCTTATATATTTTTTATCTTAAAATAAATTTATCTCATATAAATTATCTGACTACCAATATTGAAAAGAAAAAAAAGAAATATTTGACTTGTGTATCCCTTCCATACAGATAATATTTGATATTGTGGCAACAGTTTTATTTTAAAATATTTTTTGTTTAGAAATATATAAATAAATATATTTTTTTAAATTTATTTTTAATGGGAGTACAACAAAGTGATATAAAAAAATTAATAAAAATAAATTTTAAATTACATTTGAGGAGGCTCATTTACAAACAATGATTAAAAGGAACTGAAATTAAAATAAATTGGAAGGATCTCGTTGAAATCTATAAAATAATTTTCTTTGAGCTTGCTTGTTGATTACACATGCAGCTAGCTGCCGGTGAAATGCATTATTGCTAATTGTTATCAGTAATGATCATTATCGTTTTTGGAGTGAGAGTCAATCACAGAAGCAGCTTTGAGTTTGGTGTCACGGGGAAACATGTGGCGTGCGGCCTATTAATACACAATTAATTGCTCTATTTAACTCTGCAGCTACATCCTCTCCTCTCCATCAATTGCAGTTCTCCTCCGCAGAGAAGGAAAGGCACGACAGCAACAACAGGAAGATACTAGTTGCTGCTACCTTCTCCATATCTGGATTCTACCATTTTCAGTAGAAGGGTATAATTAATGCGTTGTACTGAGAGGAATTATTTGGCAAATTATATGTATTTAAT
>Ga0325402_1001536_pt1 | contig 19071 bp, 12 predicted proteins | sample PopdelMetagenome_22_FD_207212 | JGI IMG/M metagenome (GOLD analysis project Ga0325402, IMG submission 207212) | Populus deltoides microbial communities from Bellville, Georgia, United States - Xylem-PdKOR-R3 | ecosystem: Host-associated > Plants > Phyllosphere > Stem > Wood/Secondary xylem...
GAATCCATTTTAATCCTTTTACTTTTTTTTTTAATTAATAAATAGAAAGATGGTAATTTATCTATTACTTTTTCCCCTTGCTTTCCACTTTATACCATCCATCTTTTTGGAGTGTCTCAATTTCACCAAAAACATGGTTTGTATGGATTAAATGTTGGAAACTTATTTTATTAATATGATTTAAATAAATTAGGGGTAAATAAAAAATTAATATCAAAGAAAGAGTTTTTAACTTGAATTTTTTAGATTTTACATACCATTTCTCACCTCGTATCTAGTGTTTTCTTCTCACTTTAAGTTTTGGTTTTCCTTTCAAATCTAGAGTTTAAGTTCATCTTATTAAGAGATATTTGATTTTCATATTCTTTGGTTCAAATACCTCATTTAGAAGTGTATCTAAACTAAGGTGGTGTTACTGAAATCTTAGGATGCATATTGTAAACATTCTAGTTGTACAAGTAAGGAGCAAAAAACCTTTAAGATAAATGATTCATTATTGACTACAACTAAAGATTCATTCCTTTAAAGTGCTTCAACGAGTAAGCACTTTTCTTGTTTTGATTTAAGTATAATTAATTTTATTATTAGCATGCATGCTAGGACTTTGATTTTATATCAATTGCAACTTTGAATATATGCTTAGGATGCATGCTATAATATTATTTTAAATATATTTGTTTTGAAATCATGTTTGCCATGAGTTATTAGTTTGCATATTTATAGATTTAGACTTGTATGGACACTAAGCTTTCCTTGAAAACATTTTTATGTTTAACATGCCTTGTTATGATAAACTAAAGATTCTTGCTTACTATTCTAATAGTCTAATATATATCTACAAAATTTGATTTATAATTTTAAGGCTTCACACACACACATACACATTAAACTTTGTGTTGCAACTTAGTTGGTTATGATACGTATAGTTCAATCAAGAGTGAAAAAACACTATTAAAAGCTTTAGATAAAAAGTATAAAACTAAAGATGCTGATATGAAAAAATTCACAGTCGAAAATTTTTTATATTTCAAGATGGTTGATTCAATGACAATAATGAGCCAAGCTTAAGAGTTTCAGCTCATCTTGCATGATATAAATGTTGAAGGTGTGTCTCTAAGTGGGTCATTTCATATAGCTGCAATCATTGAAAAATTGTCACCATATTGGAAAGACTTCAAGACTTATCTTAAGCATAACATAAGGAGATAAGAATTGAAGACCTCATTTTGAGGTTTAGGATAGAAGAGGACAATAAGTTGTATGAAAAGAGAGCCAACTCTTTTGGTGCCCCAAAAACAAAAGTTATGGAAAAAGTGGTAAAGTTCCATAACAAAAATCAAAAGAAAAAACTTATTGTTAAAGGAAAAGAAATTGCCCATAAGTTTAATGAAAAATGTGTTATTTGAAGCAAGACTGAGCATTTATCTAAAGATTATAGATATAAAGGTTAGCTTGGAAACCCCATGAAAAGGATTGCTTAAGTCAAAGTCACCAAGATTGATCACCTCACTAATGAAATTTTATAAATGAACCTATATTGTGTTGTTTTTGAAGTTAACCTAATTAACAATCCTAAACAATGATTGGTTGATACTGGAGCTACAAGATATGTATGCACCAAGAAAAGAGTGTTTTTCACTTACAAAGAAGTTGATGGAGAAAACCTATACATGAGAAACTCATCAACCTCCAAATTACTAGAAGTTGGAAAAGGTCATACTAAAAATAATATTTGGAAAGCTTCTCACCCTTAATAATGCACTGCATATTGCTGACACTATAAAGAACATAGTCCAGCTCATTGCCGAGTAAAAATAGTTTTAAGATGGTTTTTGAGAGTGATAAATTTATACTCACTAAGAGTGGTATGTTTGTAGGAAAGTGGTATCTCTGTGATGACTTCTTTAAAACAAATGTAATGACCATTGTAACCATTGATGAGAATAATAATAAGATTGCATCTTCTTCTTATTTGCTTAAGTATTCTGATGTGTGGCATGATAGGTTACATCATGTAAATTATAATTCTATGCAAAGGTTAATAAACCATGAGTTTTTACCAAGAATGATTTTTGAGAAAAATCATAAGTGTAAAATTTATGTAGAATTAAAATTCACAACACCTTCTTTTCAAATAATTGAAAGAAATAGTGAACCTCTATGCCTAATTCACTCAAATATTAGTGATTTAAAGTTTATGTAAACAAAAGGTGAAAAAAAAACTATCACATTACTTTTATAGATAATTGTATAAGGTATTGTTAGATCTATTTGTTTAGGAGAAAAGATGAAGCTTTTGAAATGTTTAAAAATTAAAAAAATAAAGTTGAAAATCAACTTAACAAAAAGATAAAGATAATAAAAAAGTAATAGAAGTGAAGAATACGAAGCATCATTTGGTGAATTTCATTTTCAAAATGATATTATCCACCAAACTACTATTCCTTATTCATCACAATAAAATAAGATTGCGGAACATAAGAATAAAAAATTAAAAGAAATGATGAACGCCATGTTAATAAGTTCAAAAACATCTAAAAAATCAGGGGGAGACAATCTTAACTGTCAATTGCATACTTAACAAAGTACCCCATAAAAGTTAGAAAAGATACTATATGAAATATGGAAAGATAGAAGATATTCTTGCAAATACCTTAAAGTATGGGGTTGTCTTGTAAATGTAGTAATACCTGATCATAAAAAAGTCAAAATAGGTTCTAAAACCGTGGATTATGTATTTATCAAATATGCAGACAATAATAGTACTATCAATTTTTTATATACAAGTCAAGTATTGAGGATATTTATCCTAATACTATTATGGAATCAAGGAATGTTACATTATTTAAGGATGTGCTCTATTGAAGGAAACAAGAGAAAATTGTTCACTTAAGAGAACAACTAAAGACATCTCAAGTAATCATCATCAATTAGATGATGATGAAGTTGAGCTTAAAAAGAGTACAAGAGAAAAAATAACCAAAATATTTGGTCTTGATTTTTTAACATACCTGTTTGAAAATGAACCTTTATTCCAACGTAATGTCCTTCTGGAAGCTTTATATTGAAAGGAGATGGTTAATAGTAAAATTGAGTCCATTATGAATAATCATATACGAAAACTAGTAGATTTTCCTCTCGAAAGTAAATTATTAAACCATAAGTGGATCTTTAACAAAAAACTAAAACTTGATGGCACTGCTGAGAAATATAAAGCTAGACTTGTTATTAAAGGTTTTAGACAAAAAAAAAAGGTGTAGACTATTTTGACACATATTCACCTTTGTCAATAATAACTTTTATATGAATATTAATAGTCATTGCAACTAACAAGCTTGAAATACATCAAATTGATATAAAAATAATTTTTTTTAAATGGTGACCTTAAAGAGAAAATTTACATAAAACAACCCAAGAGGTTTGTTGTCGATGGACAAGAAAAGAAAGTTTATAATCTTGTCAAATTACTATATGGGGTAAAACAAACACCTTAATAATGGAATGAAAAATCTAATAAAGTTAAATTGTTAAATGAGTTCAAGATCAAGAAAGTTGATAAATATATTTATATGAAAAACACATATAAAATTTATGTTATTATATGTCTCTATGTAGACGATATGCTAATTTTGGACAATAATGATCATATTATCAAGTCTACTAACAAAATATTAACTAACAAGTTTGACATGAAAAATTTAGGTGTTGCAGATGTCATACTATGAATATAAATTTCTAGGACATATGATGGATTGATATTATTCCAATCTTGTTATATTGAGAAAATTGTCGATAAATTTTCTAAATGTGACAATAGCACTGTCAAAACACCAATTGCTATAAATGCACAACTAATATACATTATAAATTATACAATGCTTGATATTGCTTACTTGATAAGTAAATTTAGTAGATTTATAAGTAATCTAAGTATGGTTCATTAGATGAAAATAAAAAGGTTACTCAAATATTTAAGGTACATCATGGATGATAGGCTATATTATATTGGTTACTCAGCGATACTAGAAGGATATAATGATGCTAATTGAAAATACAACACTAAGAATTCAAAATCTATAAACGGATATGTATTCACACTTGGTGGAGTAGTTGTGTCATAAAAAACCTGTAAACAAAAGTTTATTTCTAGATCCATGATGAAATCAGATTTTATTGCTTATGATAAAGAAGAAGATAATGTGAAATGGATTCAGAATTTCTTAGAGGATATTCCAAGTTGGCCAAAACCAGTGCCAACTATTATGTCAATTGTAATAGTTAGTCAGCAATTAGAATGACACAAATTAGTATGTATAATGGTAAGTCCAGACATATACGTCATAAACATAATACCGTTAAACACTTACTCTAAAATGGAATCATTTCCATTGACTATGTAAAGTCAAAGAAAAATATTATGGGTTTGCAAAGATTTGTCTAAAGAGCTTGTGTATAATTCATCAAGGAGAATAAACTTAAAGCCTTTAAAAGATAAAAAGTGTAATGATGGTAACCACACTTAGTTGATTTAAGATCTTAAGATCTAAGTTCAAATTAAAATGTGTTATCTGAAAGAACGATAAATGGAGAAAAAGACTCGACAGATCTGAGAAGAAAAAAATAAAATAAAAACAATTACTTGTGTTTTTTTAATTACAGGTCTCTGCTGGCGAGGAAAGTGAAGAGGGGAGGATACCGTTGCAGATCTCCCCTATCACCTGTCTTTTTTGCGGCAGCGCGTGAACCCACGTGTCGCCAGTGGCGGCCACGCGTGGAGAAGACGCGCCGTCATTGTTCTAGTGTCCAGAGACCTTCTATCACTGTCCTGCAGTTGCAAAAAGCTTTCCTTGCAATTCCCAGATTGTTTTGGGTTTATTTTGTAAATTTCAAATTGTTTAATGTATTGTTAGTTTTATTTTGAATTTTGGTGATTTGAAACATGTAAATATGGGTGTGAGAAAAACATAATGAGAATGAATATGTGTGTGCGTGTTTGTATTTTATTTTTTATGTATGTTATTGAATTATAAAATCAAAAGGATAAAAAAAGAATTTAATGTTTTAATTTGTATATAGTCAAGTATCTTAAGGATAAATAAAATCATGTTGTATTTCTCGTGAAAATGTAAGACATGTTTCTACATATATTTTGAGATTTCAGAACTGATTTATTAAAGCCTTAATAATTTGAATAACATTTTAATTTTTTAAATCACATCAAATCACGAAGCAGTGTACCTCAGGTAGAGTGAGCTAGGGGTGTTAATACCTTCGTTGGCCACAACCAGTCTCTTACCCTTGAATCTCTAATAATGACCAGTACGCTCGGGTTTCCTAGTAACCTTCAATCAAATACTAGGTGGCGATTCCCAAAACAAAGCAAACGAACAAAAATCACCATCGATGCTGTGCGAGGATGTGCGACAGAATGACGACTCCACTGGGAAATGTATTGTTTTTGACATTATTGAACTAAGCATTGTGTTTTTGATATGTTTAAGTTTTTTACGTTTTGTCTTATTTTATTTTTGTTTCATCCATGCATTGTAAAGAATTGTTTCATGCATCACATGTTTTAATTTTGGAAAACACACACAAGCTTCAGGTTAGGTGGGGGACTAGCAGCTTACCTTACGACTTTTAGTTAAGATTTAAGTTTGTGTAAACCCCAACTCTTCGTTGAGTGCTTAGACTGGTAACGGTTGGTATACGTGCCATCTCAGTGCCTTCTGAGCCCCCATATTGCCTTAAAGAGGGTGATTACTAGGACAACGAGTGATCCCTTTTTAGAGACCAAGTAGTAAACTTACCATTTATCTCACGTAAAAGATTAGAACCTGCTTTTAGGATGTATGGTCCATACACATTGTTTTGCATCTGAGCAAGCCCTTATTGAAGCATCTTGAATTCAAGACTTACGGGGGATATAATGGTCATCACTCAAGAAATTTCTATTGTAGAGTTTGAGCAAGAATAAAAATTCTTATTTCATCATACAAGAGTTACAACCATATGTCACCCTTTGAAGGGCGAGTCAGTCATATAAAAATACACTCATTCACTTATCATTCATGCTCCAAAGCTGAAACATGGGTTCCCCCACTCGAGGTCGACTACATTAGACCGTGAAAGATAGAAAATGAAGAAAGAGCCCAGTTGGAGGCATCAAAGGTGAGTAGCTAGACTCACAAGTTTGATTGAACAAGTGTTGAGTTTCAAGAATGAAAAGGGAACGTCCGCACAACCTCTTGTTGGAAACACTGTTAGTACACGTTCCACGCACAAGAAAAATTAGCTTTTGTCCTCAGCACTCCACCAGTAAAGGCCATAAACATTGAAGTGGCACCGCCTCTCCTTTTCAATCATGAACAGCGGCAACAATGCCTTCAATCATCAACAAATGACAACCCATGTTCTTGTTCAGCTGTACTGATAATTTTTTATAGCCTCTACATCTCCCCGTAGCATCCAACATTTGTCAGCCTTTCACGCCTTGAGTTTATGCTTTCTTTCCAAGTCACCCCTACTGTGAGCTCAATTCCAGTTCAACAACAAAGGATGTTGGTCTGAAAAAAAAACATGATTAGACATTGAACTTCTACGTGACAGAGCTATCTTTGTAGAGATTTTTTGTGGATCTGCCAGTGGGGAATGCAAGAGGGGATGTAGTAGTTGCCTATGCTATTAAATGTTTTCCCATCAGTGGTTGCACCAAAACACTATAGTAGGTTGAAGAGCCAGACCTGGTCTGAAAAAAATTGAGCAGACATCAAACTTCAACGTAGCAGAACTCCATATGCAAATTTTTTTTTGTGGGTTTGCAAGTGGGGAATCCAAGAAGGAATGTAGTAGTTTCAGATCTTCTATAATTTTCTGCTACCACTGTCGGTATTAAAACACAAAAGTAGAGAGAAGAGACAAACCTGGGCTAAAAAACAAGAAGAAGATTGAAACTTCAACAAAGTAGAACTTTTTTTATAAATGTCTGTTTGTTGCACCGTCAGTGAGGAATCAAAGAGGAAATAGGTGCTGCATGTTTCGAGCGCTACCAAGATTACTTAGCTGTTAGGAGGTTCCAACAATCCTTAAACAACCACAACAACATTGGAAGATTGACATGATGTTGTGAGGATTGTCGAAAGAATTGAGTAAGCTATGAAGATGGGAAAGATTGAAGGTTCTATCATGGATGCTAACACGATCAAAGAGTTGATGTCTTATCCCAAGTGCAGGAGTGTCAAATTAATAAATAACCCGGCAAAACCGGGGTCGAACCATAGGGAGGTGAACTATATAACTTATAAATAACAACAACAACAACAATGATGATGATGATGGTGGTGGTGATGAGTTAAAGAGGACTTTGAGATGTAAGATAAATGTGAAGATTAAACAATGATAAAAATAAATGTCAAGGTTAGAGGATCCACGAATAGTATTAGAGATAAGTAGCGTATAAATTCTTTCTAAATTATCAACATGATCATATTAATCATCTTATTTACGTAACACCATACTTATAAATTTTATCAGGTATTCATAATGCTAACTTATGTTGACAACAAATCAAATTCCTCTCATAACAACAATGTCGGCCGAAGATTATGAAGGATCAAGTATTTGATGTACCAAGTGTTATACAACACAAATCTAAATTAACCATTTAACAAGCAAGGTATTCGCAATCAAAATTTGGAAAAGTGTTCTTCATGAAAGTTGTTGGAAATTGTCGTTTCCTTCTACCCACAAAATTTCAGAGTATTTGGAGCATTAAAGCTCGAGATATGTCTAAAATACTGAGTAGTGCTGCTGGTGGACGTGGTGGATAGCCCTCAAGCTCTTGTATGGATAAAATGTCATTGCTAGCATCAGAATTTGAGCCTGTCTTATTCATGAAAGTTGTTAGAAATTATCTTTTCCTTCCACTCACCAAATTTCACGTCATTTGGCCTTCTAGAACTACAACTATGGGTAAAATGCTGAGCAGTGTTTGGGCTGGATTACAGAACAGATTCTGAATTTTCTTTTATGGCTAAACTTTGAATTTAAAAATGACAGATTTGGGTCTTCCAATATTCATGAACATTGTAGGCCTATTTCTTAGCTTTCTATCCATATAAATCAAACTGAAATCCAAGATCTACAGCTCCAAATATGACCCAATAACTAAACAGTGTTTCAATTTGAATTGAATCGGTATCTTCTTTCTAAGCTTAGTCTTTTCTTTGAATAGTTAATCACATCAATCAATCCTTTGAATTGTGAGATATGCTTGCATTTAAAATGAGCATTTACCATAAATTAAAGCTATCTTATATTATCAGACTTGTTATTATAAAACATGCTCTAGTTAAGGAGTTATTGATACTTCAAGTGCAAAATGATGATATAAAACCTTGATAAAAATGCACTTTTAAGTACTAATCAGATGCCAGAACAGTGATGAGAGATGAATCAGGAGATGACTCTGAAGGTGGGAAACCATAGTATATGGTCTAGTCAAGTCTCGCTCAAGCATCAACTGCTCAAGCGTCTTTGCTAAGATTGACATCCCTTTGCCACTTAAATTTGTCAACAAGCAATTGCCAGATTCCAAACTTGTTGCCCCAACTTCGTTAAATCCCATGCAACCACTATTTTCTAGGTGGTATAATTCAAACAAGAGATTTCAATATCATGGGGTATTTCTAGGCCATTCAGTTGAACAATTGCTAGAATTTCAAGAATCGAGTCCAGAGATTGGTGAGCAAGAGACGAGCTGAGTTTGTGGAAGATGATGTCATCGACCATTTTATTACCAGAACATCCTTAGAATGACAAGATATCAAAATTGCTTGACAAAACATAGATATTGCTAGAAAGTGGATCTAAGAAGGGTGTTAAACTGTCAATCATTTTGTTATGAAATTTTGCCATTTTGCATTTTATTTTGGGATCACATTTTATCCTTTAACGAAACATGTCTTTGCATAGTCTCTTTGTTGTTCTGAAGTCAGGAGATGTTTAACATTTCATTTTGACAATTTGTTTTGATCAAACTCCAACATGTAAAATTAAGACTAGTCAATCCTAAAAGATTAAAAGTATTTTGATTACAGAAATGACTCGATGTTTGTTGAAATGACATGAGGTGACCAAACTAAGTTTTAGCAGTATGCATAACAACATATAATGAATTTTAGTAGTTATGGACTTGCGAATCAGGATTCTTACAAGTCCAAATCATTACACTAGATGAGTTCAAAATTTATTGGTTTTAACCGGCCTTACTTGAAATGAGAAAAGGCCATCTTTGATATTCCTTCACTTTCTAAAGATTATATCCCTCGTAGTCTCATTTGAGCTTGATGAAATATTTCTTTTCAAAAGAAACCTTAACCAGGATTACACCCCACACTGGGGGTAAATGAGAGATATTTTGAAGACACTAATAGAATTAATGGATAAAAGAAAGGCTTAGAACAAAAGTCCAATGATTGAGAAAGGGCTAGAAGAAGAAAAGCCATAGATTGAGGGTCATCCAAGAAAACTTTGAGGAAGGCTATGTAAAAGCAAAAAATACAAAAAAGTGGAATGGAAGGAGAATGCATATCAATTCTAAGAAGGGCAAAAGAAGTTTAATTGAAGAAAGACACAGCAAATGCCAAAAGTTAACACAAAAAAATCGAGTTTCATGTCTTTTGGTGTGTTTAGGATAAAACCTTTAGTGTCTTCAAAAGGATTAGATTGGTTATTCATGAAATAAAAAGTTGGATTTGCATTATGACCTATATTAAGAGAATTCTGATCTTTGAGATTAACAAGGTTATATGTCACTTTCTCTACGAAGACAACGAGAGGAAAAGAGATTGATGAATAATTGATGTTGATTCTAGGTTCTTGAAACCCTCAAACACCTTTTGAGCTTGTGAAATTCCTTTCTTTCATTGCCATGAACCACATAGCTTGCATTACGTGTTTTAAAAAACATTTTTTAATTAAGTAAGCAATCTGAACCAATAAATGACGATCTCAAAACTTGAAGAGTTGTTCCATAAAGGTCGTGACTTCATGAATTAAGCTACTAATTATTATGCATGCTGATAAAATTGGTGCTAAAAAGGAAAGCAATTATTTCTTGATAAATCCTCGAGTTTTTGACTTGAGACTCTTGTTTTCCTTAAAATTCACAGAAGGTCACCTCATCGTAGACTATCAAATGATATACCCAAAATCAAAGATTAAGATTGACATAAAGAACCATAGAAAAAGGAATTTTAATCTTACAATAGGTCAATTTTTATTTTCAAAATACAAGACAATCAAAGGACTGCATATTTTGAATGACGTGTGTTGGGTCTTTGACTAAAAAACTTGATTTTCAGAATATCTTTTCCAAAACTGACATCTCTTTCATTTCATTTTAACAATTAAACTTGAATAGACATGATCTTTGAAATATGAGATTTGATTCCAGAACAAGAAAAATTGTCAAACAAGAAGAACATCGATCGAATTTGCAAAATCCCTAACAGAAATGACATCAACACTTCTCGACACTCTTTGAAAGTTGACCACCTGAGGGAAATACAGTGGATCTGAGAAGGAAAACTAACATAATTCAGATCAGTTAGGGGTAAAGAAAAAATCAAACGATGAGTTGGCAAAGTCCATTAAAATTATTCTTGGCGATCACAAAAGCCACTTGGTTATGGAAAAAAGAATGAGCATGTTCAGATCAACTAGGGGCAATGTTGTTCAAAAACATTCTATGATCTAGTGAACTCTAACAGCAATTGAAAACAACGCTGCACTTGAGGAACAACTTCATATGTCATCTTGGGTTTACCCCCTGAAAATATGGTTATGACTTCTGATAGACGTCATCACACAATTGCATTGGAATGAACGTCGAAAATATGCACACCACCAAGACTGACTGTGGAATCATCTATTTTGAAGGTCAAAGGCGCACTTCACCACATGAATATGTGTGACAAAAGGAACATCATTGGCGATGCCAATGCACTTCCTTTCACAATCTGATTAGATGAGTTAAGAGGAATCCTTTGAGAAGAGCATTAAGCATATAACCATGAGTCTTTTACTGTAACTTGGCAATTCCATGAAAGTTGATGACCACATATACGCGGGGTCGTGCAACATGAGTAACAAATATGACTGTTTCTTTAAGAATTTCAATAAAGGTTGAATTCTCTAAAAGACTCATGAACCCAAGAGTTGTTTAGGGCGAAAATAAATACAACAGTGAGAACCAAAAGAAATCACTAGGTAGAGAACTATATGAGTACTATTGTCTTGGTTTACACAAAAAAGGTTGAATAGTTCAATACACCATGTTTACTATTTAGTCGAGTAAATCCAATAATATTTCACTAAGAATGGTTCAAAGCCAAAAACTACCGATCCTGATGTTGTATCAATAAATCTTTGAGTTATTTTCAAACTAGTGAGATTATTTCCATTAATGTGGGGAATTGTTGGAAATTTATTTAATTAACATGGTTTTAAAAAAATATAGGTGAATGAGAAATTAATCTAAAAAAATGGAACCCTTGGTTTTCCTAGATTTAATTAATAATTTATGGAGGCTAATCAAAGTTTCATAATGGTGGAAATTAATTCTTATTAACTCTTTAACCTTTTAACTTCTAAAATTCACTATAAAAAAGGAAAAGTTTCTAAATTGATTTTTTTTAGATTTTTACATACTTTTCTCACCTCATATTTTAATATTTTCTTCTCATTTTAAGCTTTGGTTTTCCTCCTAAATCTAGAGTTTAAGTTCACTTTGTTGGGAGATATTTGAGTTTAATATCTTTTAGTTCAAATACCTTATTTAGAAGTGTATCTAAACTAAGATGATGTTATTAGAATCTTGAGAGGCTATTGCAAATATTCTAAATGTTCAAGTGAGGAGCAACAAATTCTTAAAAAAAATGATTTATTCTTGACAATAATAAAATATTCATTACTTAAAAGTGCTTCAACAAGTAAGTACCATTTTGATTTAAGCATAATTAATTTTATTATTAGTATGCATGTTATGACTTTGATTTTATATCATTTGCAAGTTTTAATATATGATTAGTATATATATGTTAACATTCTTTTAATTATATTTATGTTGAAAACATATTTACTATGAGTTATTAGTTTACTTGCTTATAGATTTAAACTTGTTTAGACACTAGACTTTCCCTAAAAACATTCTAATGCTAAACATGCTCTATTATAATAAATTAAACATCCTTACTCACTAGTCTAATAGTATAAATATATTTACAAACTTTGATTTACACTAAACCCCTCAACTTTAATTAAAGAGTTTAATTAGATTTATAGTAAAACAAGTTCTTTTTATTTATATAATTTTACTTAAGGCATCATAAGTTTTATAAGTGATACTCTTGTATATATGTTTGGTTAGATTGCTACATATAATGTAAAGAAAACTAAACTCTCATAGAGAAAGTCTCCACTAAAAATAATATTTAATTAAAGATTTTTACAATGTATTATTGAAAAATAAAAATAATTTTAATTTATTCAAGTTTTAATTGCGGCATAATAACCATAATATCATGTTAATATGCTATTTCAACAACTCGTGTATAAAATCAATATTTAGAAACAAAAAGATAAATCACTGATAACAGTTTATTGTTTGATGAAGGTAAAGTTTAATATCCACTATTTCATATATAAATTATAATGCATTACCTATATTTAACATATGTATTTCACTAAGTAATTTATTTTTGAAAACGATTTACACGTTATAAAGAAAGGTCAAAACCAAGAGTAAGGGCTAAAATTAAAATCAAGAAAAGCAAAGAAGGAGGGCCAAAACCAAAATTAGAAAAAAGAGAAGAAGGGGGCCAAAATTGAGCCCAAGAGAAAAAAAGAGCTAAAACCAAGCCCACTAATGTTGGAAAACGAGTCCAAGCTGGAACCCATCATCCTTTTATTTGTCAAGTAATTCTCCTTTATGAGGTGACTCTTCACCATTATTGGCATGCCAAATGATATTTAGGCATGCTTACATTGCTATGATTATCCATCTAAATGCCCTATCTTGGAAGTTAATACTATGACCACCTACCTAGCCATCTTGTTTTACAAGTTACTTATATAGTAGTCCATAATAAATATAATTATTCCTCATGAGTAGGATATATAGTATGTCTGCAACCTTACTCCATTTTGTGAAATTCATGTGGTTCATTGATGTATTAAATATTAAAGGATCACCATGTACATAATATAAGAGATATTCGCACACAAAAAGAACATTATCATACATTTCCTTTTTCTTCTTCAATACATTACATTCCTTTTACACTTTGCAAACTTAAGAATGGAAAGGCTTAGAATCATTAAAAGTTTTCTCCAACTTTATTAGCAGTGCTATTTGTGGAAACTCGACCAAAAACCATTCTAGTTTTTTTTTTTTTTAGTTTTTTTATAGGTGATAACCTAGAAGCTCCAGGATATCAAATAGTGATAAACATCCTCACTACAAGTACACCAATTTCTATAAATCTATAACAACTAACACAATAAATGAGGATGCTCACAAAGAATGTTTAGCCACACAAGAGCAACTCAAGGCCTTTTCCTTTCCTCTCTTTAACATTAGCTTCACCACCTACACCCTTTAGGTTGTGTTTGTTTTTCGCTAGCTTTTGCGTTAGCGGTGAAACAAACGCAGTAACATGTTTGGTAACAAAAGAAACTGCATTTTATGCTGCGAGACCCATTAAAAAATTGAATTTGAAACACAGTTTTTATGCAGCAGTTTTTTTCTACTTTTTTAACTGAGTTTCGTAAAAAATTCTTAAACCCTGTTTATTTTTACATTTCAAAAGCGTTATTGAAAAAAATTATATTTTTTATATTTTTTTTCTTTGCTTCAACTTAATATTTTTTGGTGTTTTCAGATTATTTTGATGCGCTGATATAAAAAATAATTTTTAAAAAATAAAAAAAAATATTATTTTGATGCATTTCCATGTAAAAAGCACTTTGAAAAGCAACTGCAATCACATTTCTAAACATAACTCCAAACATTTTATGCATATTTTTTGCTACACATAAACTTCAACTACAATCTTTACCAAAGATGTATTTAAATCCAACTAACCATAGCTAACCACAGTTTTTTTAAACTTATTTTTTTCAAATCACAATCACAAAAACTATCTAAAAAACAAACACACTCTTAATGCACACAAAAAACTTTAATTTAAGGAAGGAATAGGTTAGAATGATGTGCAAAAAACCTGAAAAGATTGACATTGTCTCCATATCCCACGCAAAAGCCACTATTATCATTATAAAAAGCTTTCTCCAAGTGGATGCTTTAAATATAACAAAGACAAGTCCAAGACAAGTCAATATACAATCATCCTCATTATTACTACATTTCATCAAATAGTTCCTTTGAAAGCCTAGTTAGAAATAGGGCTTGAAATGAAGCTAGATCTATGATCATATGGACAATTGATATAGAGATGTACAACCCTTACCATTTAAAGGCTTTCTTATTAACTAAATAACTGCTAGACACTCGTTTTCTCAAGGATCTCATTACCATAAAAATAAGCTTAGACAACTATGATTGGTTCATAGACTTAAGAGAACATGTGCAAAATATGTGAAGTAGCTTAAACTTGTCATATAAAAGAAAAATGTCATGAGAATAATCCTCTCGACCATGTTCCATGAGTTAACCTAGACGTGATACCATAACTTAGATCCTAGATCCATCCTTTACTTTGAGGGTCTTTGTGCAAAGATCAAAGCTTACTTTAACATGAGCATCCTACCAAAAAAAAGCTTCATTGGACTTTTCATAATCATGTAACAAGAGAATAAAGGTACCATGAAATATCTGAAAAGATTTAATAAAGAAATGTTCAAGGTGAAATGCATGCTTGAGCCAATGGCTATATAGACCTTGATTAATAGGGATTATGACTCGTCTTTATAGGAAACATCGTATGCTTTCCGAGATACAACCCTTATAAAAGTTAAACAAGTAATGAAAAACTATATTAAAGCGTGGGCAAACAAGTATACCCACAACTTCAACAATATAAAGATGAGTGCAACTAGTCTCTAAGCAGTTCTGGTCACCCGATAAAGTCTTGATTGCTTTGCCTTCCTTGAGTTCATGAGCACAACAACATCCAAGGTTCAGAATCATACCTTTAATGCTCCAATGCACCCAAATACTATCATATATGAGGTTGAAATTTATACCCTGAATACATACATCTCGAAAAACACCTACTATCTTCAATACATGAGAGGAAAAAATCTCACGCACAACATTCAAATCATCTCAGGTTAGGTTAAGGGCTATGATTTATAGGAGTGACCACCTATATTATTAATAAACACAGTAACTCTTCTTCGTAAATAAAAACAATAGTTTTTTAGTGTGTGATTGTCGTGGAACTCTCTCTCCAAGATTAAGATTGATCCTTCTATCATTCTACACATTAAATCTTAATGTCTTTAAATGAGATCCCCATTTCTCTTTGTGAAAACTTCATATCTCTTTATAAGATTTCCATGTCTTCGTGTGGTTCACCACTCTAAGCAAAAAGGCACTTAGCTTGAGAAGAAAACAACCTTCATTCAAGCTCAAGCTCTATAGAGGGGCCTAAGAGTATAAGTTCATTTTGATTTGAGTAAAAGTATAAGTTTTCCCTCTCTAATATTCACGAGAACAAAAATGACCACTTTACTTCTAAAATTTCCAAGTACCAAGAAATTCTTTAATCTTTATATTTCTCCAAAAAAAAAAAAAAACTCCACAATTTTTCATATAATTTTTTATTTAAACACGACCAACCCTTTCGAGCATGAATAACTCGTTCAGGCACAATCTCCTATACTTATATACCCAAAGGACTTTGAATCTAAAAAGTAAAAACCATTAACTTAAGCCTTTAAAATCATATCAGTATATAAATAAAAAAGAAAATACTATTTAAGCCTTTAAAATCACATGATTTCAAAGACTAGGGGCTACTAAAAAAGAAGGCCAATAAAATTGAATCCAATAAGAGAGAATCAAGAGAGACAAAACTGAGCCTAAAGGAAAGCGAATGAGGGTCAAAACTAACCTATAGAGAGAAGAGAAGAGAAGACGAGGGCCATAACCAAGCCTAAAACAAGAGAAGAAAGGGCTCATGCACTGTATATAACAGTGCAAACTATTCAAAGTAAGATTTGAGATGACTGAGCCGAAAACGTTTTCAGGGTTAGTTGCCAAAAACTACATCAGCTGATGAACTGACGACCCACTCCATGAAGTAGTGGAGGAACTCTCAACGAAAAAAATGAGATTTATTTTCAACAAGCACTGTGATTGACATGACCTTGAAGGATATTAATCATGGCTCCTGTAGTCTCCCAAGACCACCACACCTTGTTCTTATCTTTTTTTTTTACAGTTGGATGAGCAGAGGTGACACTGACTTTTGCTGGACTTTGTCCACTGACTGAGTCCCATTTCTTGACTATTTCTGTCACAGTGGTGGTTGTTGGCAAAATGTAATGGAAAAGTTACGTTAGTCCTCCTCTAAAAGATTTGTTGGCTTTAAACCCGTGTCTTGTCCTGTCCACTCAATGATTATTGATGATGTAATTTCAATTCTACTTTATAAATTATCAAAAGAATTGATCTTTTATAATTGTTGTTTAAGACAAAAATCACTAGTCGATTACATGTGATCTGCTGGGTTTTTTTTTTCCTGAAAATAATATTCATGTTACATAAACATGTTTTAAGTAAAGAAGACAAGTGTGCAACTTGAGTGAATGAACTAAACTAGATTATTTTATTTTAGTTAGATAATTAAAAAAATAAATAATTATAATAAATAGATCAAATTAAAAAAACTTAGAGAATTTTTTTTCATAAAAAGAAACAATAATATAGTTTAATTCTCGACTTATTAAATACAGAAAGACAAGGCAAAAAAAAAAACAAACTCAAGTTAATCCGTGATAGTATGATAAAATTATAACTCAGGGAATAAGAAGCGAGCCAACTCGAGTTGATTGATTATTTTCTCTTTTCTTTTTTATTTCCCAGTGACCCTCTTTCCTTTCAAATTTTAAAAATAAAAAATTAAAAAAAAATAAAATTTAAAATTAAGAAGAAACTCTCAAAACACAAGATGAAAAAAAAGACAAAAACTTTAGAGATCTTGTAGCTTTTCACACCTTATAACACCATAAAAAATAGGTTTTTTTTCAAGTGTTTAATCTAGTTCTTATTGTTTTGACTTTTTTAATTGATAAAATCAAATTTTATTTTGTGATATCAAGTTTTAATTTGATGCGGAATAGTTATTTTCAATCTTGAATACACCATAACACACGAATCACAACAAATTATTATGCCTAAAATCATGTGAACATATAATAAAATTTGATTTTAGACATAATAATTTAGTGACCAAAACCTAATAGTTGTTCAAAGGACTAAAAAAAGGGATTGATTTAGGTACCACCAGGCAAATGCCACAGTGAAAGAAACAATAATAGACTACTTTGTTTTAGTTTAATTTACTATTTATTTTACATGTACTTCATCCTCAGTTGAATCTTTTTTTTGGTAAAAAAATAAATATGCAAACTTTTAAAATGTGTTTTTTACAACAAAAATCTTAATTATAAATAAAAAAAACCTATGCATGCATTTAATTAAATAAAACAAGAACTATTTGTACCAATAAATACAAAAAAAAAATGTTAATGCGTCTATTTGACTCGCCAAGTTGTATGTCTAATAATTTTTTGCTAATGCAAATAAATTACTATGTAGGTGTTATTAATGCATTTTTTGACAACGAATAAAAAATATAATTGTGAATCATTAAGCTGATATTTATATATAATAAAATATAATGAAGATTATATGCGTTAATAAAAACTTATAAGACTTCAAGTTTATTTTTAACATATTATAAAAATGAGACAATATTTCAATTGCTACAATATTGACATACCATTTTGTATTTGTATAATAATTTTTCAAACAGAAAGTTTAATGAAAAAATAAAAAATAAATTAAAAAAATGAAGATAAGAATAAAAAGAATGGTATAAATATACCAAATATAGAGTGATAAATATTTCAAGCGTAAAGAATTTTTTTTTCAAAACAAGTGTGAAGATAAAATAAAATAAAAATAATTATAAATATGTTATGTGTAAAATGATAAAGATTTCAAGTATAATAAAAACAATTAAGAAAAACTTGTTTTTTTAAAAAATTGGAAATTACAAATTTGTCTCCAATATAGTAAAAAAAAAGTTGGAGAAAATCCAAATTGTGCCATTTCTACAGTAATTATTTTAATGTCTTTTACTGCATCACCATGCATTTAATACAGAGTTATATGCCTGTGATTTTGTACCTACCAGCAACCCACCCACCCACCCACCACTGTCTCCATTCTCCAACGTTCAAGGTTCAAACACAACAATAATGGAAGTGGCCAAACCCCATTACTTTCTTTGCTTACTTTCTGGCATTATTTTAAGAGCATAAATAGAAGATTGACCCCACAAGCTCGCTCCTTTAAGAAGGGGCTAACGGCATGATCAGCCTAAGCAAAATCCCTCAACTAGCTAGCCAGCAAAGATCTGTCCTCTTTGTCTCTTATCTCTCAAAAAATGGTTCAGGGAAGAGGCAGTGCGATGGTGGCGACAGTCGCGGTTATGCTGTGCATGCTGCTGCTCCATTTTGATATGGCTCACGCAGCAACCTACACTGTTGGAGGCCCTGGTGGCTGGACCTTCAATGTTTCTGGCTGGCCTAAAGGAAAGAGTTTTAAAGCTGGTGATATACTTGGTAAGTAGAAAAGCAACGACTAAATAAGAAGTTTTTTTTTTTTCTGTTTTTTGGAAAATGAAGCCAGAGAAATGAACTGGTAACTATATGTTCTTGTATGTCTTGCAGTATTCAATTACAGCACTGCAGCCCACAATGTTGTTGCTGTGAACAAGGCTGGCTACAGTTCATGCACGAGCCCTAGAGGTGCCA
>Ga0325402_1001543_pt1 | contig 19039 bp, 4 predicted proteins | sample PopdelMetagenome_22_FD_207212 | JGI IMG/M metagenome (GOLD analysis project Ga0325402, IMG submission 207212) | Populus deltoides microbial communities from Bellville, Georgia, United States - Xylem-PdKOR-R3 | ecosystem: Host-associated > Plants > Phyllosphere > Stem > Wood/Secondary xylem...
AGGCTATTGCATAAAATAAAGTTACTACTTTGTTTCGCGAGAGCTTTCCAACCCGAAGACCACCTTTCTCATACGCATGCATGTTATTACCGGCCGACACCTTTCTCATCAGGGATTCAAGGTGATCAGCCTGCAGGTTATTGTTGATTCACATTTATTTTGTTTAGGCACATAAGCAGCTTGCAGATGGTAATGGCTGTAGTTTGAGTCTGAAAAATAAGGAGCTGCAGCTTTTGCATACTGTTGTCACTGTTCCACTGTTTCAGAGTGTCGGTATATTAAAATAATATTTTATTTTTTAAAATTTATTTTTAATATCAACAATCCAAAAATACATATAAAAAATAATTTAAAAATAAAAAAAATCAAAAGTTTAATTAGGTTGCAATTCAACATACAACCAGGAAGGGGAAACCTGTATTTACTAGGTTTTAATGTTATTCCCCAACTACTGGCTAGATAGTACTGTATAGCCATAGTACAGATCAATACTGTTTTAATAGTAACTTTTTTAGATATACATTATGTATATATTGGCTTCAATACTGACACGAACATCTGTTCTGGTAAGATAAATCAACAATTAAGATTAAAATCTCCTCTATATATCCCTTTTACACGAACAATAACAAATTCCATGAGAATCAATATACGTTCTTCACTTTTCATCTAAGGATTTAGACATTGGTTCTTTCATATAGTATAAGAAACTCTTCGACTCCAAGCTCCGGGTTTTTGGATACTGCCCGTATTCTTTCTTCAAATTAATTAAATTAATATTTCAATATCAGGCACGTCTCAAGCCTCGGTGGATTTCACTTTCACTCGAGGAGGAGATACAATTAGTGAATATATATATATATATATATGATGTAAAAACATTAATATTAGAGTAGATTTTAATTTGCTCTCCAAGTAATTACATGTCAATCAATAATAATTTCTCTTTAAATGACTTTAAGAGTGCACTTCTTATATATATCGACTCAATGTATTAAAAAAATAAATTATCTAAATATCACTAAGGAATTAAGGAATGCGCACATTTTTAACCATGAATCAACCTCCTAAGATATATTAAACTCTCAATTAATCATATAGTATAATTTTATACAAGACCATATATACAGAAATACCTAGCATGCATAAACAGTAGCTCTGTTGTGGGGAAATATTTAAATTGATATTTAGATGTGACTCCTTACAGCCCCTCCCTCTTTTTAAAAACATTCATAATAACTTAAATTAATCTTAATTGTTCAAATTTACCCTTATCGTATCTAAACATCTACCCTCTTATTCTTTGAGAGTTTGTTCATCCGTCCACATAGTATAGACTACACTAGGTTTTTCCAGAACTGCCGATCGACTACAATAGTGAGAAAGCTTTTACGTACGTACATGGGCTAGCTTATTTAACATGCGTAGCATTAGGTTTTTCCAGAACTGCTAATCGAAAACTTGCATCACGGTAAAGAACCTTGATGATAGTGAGGATTCCGGGCCTTTTTGCCTAACCATTATCGAGATATAAAGTAAATTTTTTTTAACTGAGAGGTATAAAGTAAATTGTCCTAGAATGAAGTTTTTACCCAGGTCTGTAGGGTGCATGGTTCAAGAGAAGAATTGTTGATACACCTGTGCTGGGACTTGGGGACCAATGATATATATGCGCCTTCAATATATACACGTACATTAACCGAATCAAACCCTTAAACAAGTTTACCAATTGCATAGGATTAATTAAAATAAATATAGAGAATTTTATGTAATAAAATTATCATCTTTGAATGTTAATCAAACGTACATATTTTTTTAATAACACCTTTTAAATTTTCAATTATGCTTTGTCGGCTTCATAGTTTACACCTTTTTTCTTCATGATGCCTACGCTTCTTTATCATTTTCATTATGTTTAATATTCATATTTATATTTCCTCTTTAGTTTCCTTTGCGAGCTAGGTTCAGTATAGAACTTGAATTAATTATGAAATTTTAAGGATAGACAACAATCAATCAGTCAAATTCAAAGGAGATGGTCATATTTGTCAAGTAATACTAGAAGTGAAAATTGAATAGCAACAGGTATAAGAAAAACGTACGGTTAAGAAATTAGAAGGCAAGATAAATAAACCTGTAGAACACAAAGTTCAAGCATAATTGAGATTTGTTTCATCAATATTCTGTGCGGATGATGAAAATCTCCTTATTTATAAAGAAAAAAAAGAGCTTAGGGACTAAAAGTAATTTAAATAATTAGAATTTAGAGCCTAATAGTAATTTTTCCTAAATAATAATCATATAATTAATGATAATGAATGAGTGAACACCTTATGGAATTAGAGGTGATCATTTTTGGTTCGGTTCGGTTTTTACCCATAAAAACAACCAAACCGGAAAAAAACCAAACCAAAACCGGTCTAAACTGACCGGTTTCGGTTTGGTTTCAGTTCGGTTTTTTATGCCCATAACCGAAAAAACCTACATGCTTTTTTTGGCTTTGTAATGGGTTTTATGATGGGCTTTTAATGGATTTCTGATAGGCTTGCAATTAATGTTGATATTGTCTAATTTCTTTGAAGATTCCAAAGTATATTTAATTTTTTTACCACTAAACATCTATTTGTATTAAATTGTTATTGTCAATCTCGTGTTTATTAAGTTTTTTGGCCACTGAATATTCATTCATATTAAATTATTAATGTCAATCTTGTGTTCAATATATTTTTTACCTTTCTAATATTTTTCTGCTTCAGAAAAGTTTAAATAACACAGTCACACACCAATAAATTAAAATCTAAATTACAAACCATTAACTTCAAAGGGTTTAAAGAAAAAACAATAAATAACATTATTATAAAACACTACAAGCCAAAAAAAAAGATCTTCATTTGCACATCGTCTCAATAAAAAAGCACTTCAAGAATATTGCACTTTGATTCCTGAAATTCATAATTTAGAATTATAACATGATAAATTAAATTAGAAGATATAAAAAGAAAAAATAGTATTTTTACCATACGTTTTCAATAAATGCATCACAATTTGTGAACTAATTATCATCTGTTGCTAGATACAACTTTCCATCAAATTAAAATTAATAAATCATAAAATAAAATGTGTAAGTTTTTAAGAAACATTACTTGATTCAAGGTTTTTGTAGGTTTCAAAATCATTCATCAAGGTTCTATTATCAGTTGGAATTGAACTATGATGCAACCAATTTTGGCAACAAATAAGTGCTTGAACTGTTGCTGGAGATAAAGAATTTTGAAATTGGTCGAGTATACGACCGCCTGTGCTAAAGGCTTATTCGGAAGCCATTATGGATATAGGAATAGCTAGAACATGTTGTGTAACTTTTAAAAGTATCTTATATTTTGAAGCATTAATCTTTCACCAACCCAAAATATCTAATTTATCATCATTAGTTTACTCGTAACCATCAACCAAATACCTCTCAACCTTGTTTCTATTTTCCACACTATCTTCCTCCTGTAAGTGCCTTTTGAATCGAGCTAAAGTGTTAACATCTACCTCCATGTCATCAATTGCATCATCAACATTTTGTTTATGCCTATTATCATCCACCATCGGCTTTCAAATAAAAATCGTACAAGCTCACCAAATTATCTCTCACTTTTTTTTGCTAGCAATTGTGCTTTGTCATAATCATACAACTCACCAAAACAAAATTTTACATATTTCAACTTAAGAAGTGGATCCAAAACATTAGCCACATGCAATAAAAAAAATTCTGATTTGCTTCACAACCCCAAGAATTCTTAAATTTACTCATCATGTTCATCATCATTCCACTCAAAAGATTGTCTCTACTTTTACACAATTGCAACAAGTTTGTATGCATGTAAATCAATTCATTGAAGGAAGAATTTGATGTGACATGCAATGAGCTAGAAAATTTCAATGTAACCATATAAAAAATCTTTAAAAACTTCAGCAAAGTTCTAGCATTTTCTCAATCCTCCAAACTAGGTGACCCTATGTTTTTTTTATTCCCCTTTGAATCAACCTTTAAAAAGTAACTCATATTCCTAGGTTCACTTTGACCTAACCTCACAAATACCTTTTAAAACTTTTCAGGAGCTTCTAACATAAAATAAATTGAATTCCATCAAGTTGCAACATCCAAACACAATGATTTCTTACACTCTATATGCAACTTTTCTGCACACTTCTTAAATGCAAGTAGCCTAGAAGGTGAAGATCTCACAAACCTAATTGCATTTCGAATCTTAACAACCGAAACATTAATCTCTTTCAAACCATCACACACAATGAGGTTTACAATGTGTGCACAACATCTAACAACAATGTGTGCACAACATCTAACATGCAAATGTTCATTTGACAATATATTAGTTGGCCAATCTTTCATCACATTCTTTAAATATGAAATAGTAACACTATTAGAGCTTGCATTGTCTATTGTAATAGTTAAAAGTTTATCAATCCCTCAATATAACAAACAATTCTCAATAACTTGACCAATTGTCTCACCTATATGATTGGAAACTTGATAAAAATTCAGAATTATTTTATGCAAATTCCACTCATTATCAATCCAATGAGTCGTTAAGGACATATAGTTAATGTTTTGAATTGATGTCCATGTATTTGTTGTTAAGTATAATCGTTGACCTTCAAGAGCTCTCTTTAATCTTTCCTTCTCTTTAACATAAAGTTTCAAACAATCTCTCATAATAGTAAAACGAGAAGGAATGTCAAATTTTGGCTGCAAGGTCTTAGAAAATAATCTAAATCCCTTACTCTCCATAAAATTAAAAGGCAACTCGTCAATTATAACCATTTTTACTAGTGATTGTTTGCATTCATCATAATCATAACTTATTGCCTTAAGAGTTCCCACACTTCGATCTCCTAATTCACCCCCTGCTTTATTAGGTTCTAATACCAAAAAAATTTACTTCTTATCAACCACAAAAGAAAACTTTTTGCATACTTTTAAATGACTCCTCCACATATTACCTATCCCATTAATAATAGTATGACATGCATAATCCTTTTCACAATAATTACATTCAGCTCTAGGGGTTGTAAGATCACCATTAAATTTTGTAAAATGATCCCAAATTTATAACTTTTTTTTTATCATCAACATTTCTTCTCCTTGATGTAAGGACTTGAAGTTGTTTACCTTTATTATCCATGACGGATCCTGCAGTAGTTGATGTTGGGTTAGTGTTTGAAGCTGAGGCATTGGTTGATGTTTGGGTAGTGCCAGTAGATAAAGTATTTTGATTTTGAAGGTTTTTCATCTGTAATTACCAAATGTAAATATGTTAATATTTATGCATGTTGGAATATGCAGTATATAGCAATGATGCAACAGCCAACAACTATAGGTAAAAAAACCCAAAAAATAGCAACAAGAAGTAATAGATTTAGCTAAGCTGAAATTAAACCAAACTGAAATTAAACTGCACAAACCAGAAGAAGTAATAGACAGTCAACTGGACTTGAAAAAAAGGATTTAAAAACATGTTTTAAACTTAAAAACAAACACACTACAATCAACTGGTTAAAAAATCGATAGGGGTGATGATTAAGTGAGTGAAGTGTGGAGTCAACTACCTGTTATCTATTTATTAATTAGGGGTTAGTTTTGATTGTTGTTTTTTAGTGGAAACTGAAATTACTGATAAAATTACATAAAAAATATTTTATTATTGCTTTATAGAAATTGTGTTGTGATGCCAGACCACAACAACATGCAGGTTAAGAGCAAAATAATCCTAAGAAAACAGTCAACTGTGACAAAAATAAAAGAGGCTATGAACCACAACATACCCAGTAAAACAAATTTGTAACCTAACTTTTGCGAAACTAAATAATCCTAAGAATTTGAATTGAGAGCAGGATCAAACATGAATAGTTTACTGTGTTTCAGAAACAAAGACGCAAACCACAGCATACCCAGTAAAACACCGTTTCTTATCAGTTCAAGCTATGACTCAAACAAAGACGCAAGCACTAAATCAAAATATATACATTCCTTTCAGTGCTCAAGAATAAAAAACCAATTAAAACAAGCACAAACAGCAACTGTATAGTGCGCGCAAAAAAATATACAATAAATTAAAAATACAACAATTGTATCTTTGACCTTCTATTATATTCTGAGCATTCAAAAATACAAATGGTTACCTTATAAATGGATTTTTGAGCATTCAAAACAGCAACTGTATCTTTGACCTTTACATTGAAAAAAAAGAAGCAAATACAATAAATTAAATAGATGATAAAGCTAGGCAAAATACAAGCAGCCATTAGTTAATTAATTAATTAATTAAAAAGGAAAAAACAAAATTAAAACTCACTGTTATAGAACTGATTCAACAAAGAAGTAGTGGAGATTATGGAGTATCATGTGATCTTGCGTAAATGAAGAGGAAAAGCCAACTAGATAGTGGATAGGTTATGAAAAACGTCGATATGTTTTTGAGAGGCTTGATTGGTTTCAAATTTCAATTGATTAGTGTGTCGGGTTGTTTTGGATCTCTTTATTTCTAAGTCTAAGGGGAGAGGGAGAGAGAGAGAGAGAGAGAGAGAGAGAGAGAGAGAGGCTGAGAGGTGAGAGTGGGTGGGTGCTGATAGGCTGGTAGCTAGGGTTACTAGGCAAATCAAGCAAACGATCTCTGTGCTTCTAAGTGATGATGGAAACACAAACTGTTTTAGATCTCTGTGTTTCTATTTTCTAAGTCTAAAGAGATTGGAGAAGGAGGGGTAAGAGAGGACGGGTGCTTTGGTTAGGGTTAGCGAAGAGGTGAGAGGGGGCAAAATTTTCTAATTATATTATAGTATCATTTTTTGAATCGGTTCAGGTTAACCAGTTTTTGTATTATAAAATTGAAAACCGAACCAAACCAGGATATTTTCTAAATATTCTAATCGATTTAATCAGGCTTTTTTCTTGGTTTATTTTTTTGGTTATTTTCTTTTTAATTTTCTCGGTTTATTAATTTTTTTTTATCACCCTTACATGGAACACTCATCCATGAGGCTGAGCGTTGGAGTCTCACAGTAATCCCAACGTCTAATTGTAGCTTCTCTAAAAAAAATGTCCTTTAAGCTTTGGTCTCTAAATAGGAGTGATTAAGAGTGATGTGATATATGCATATTATTTATATTTCATGTACCAAAAAAAATGTATAATTAACCTATCCTTCGACTGCTGCTTGTTTTTCCAAAATTTTCTCATAATTTAGATTCAAAATATATATAAAACTTACCACAAGATACTTAATTGTCTTTATAGTTTATACGAAAAATAAAGGATGCCTTTGATTTTCACTTAAAAGATATATAGACATGTATGTGCAACTTTATTTAATTTAGATTGGAATCAAGAAAATTGTTTAGATAAAGAAGAATAATAAAGGGCTTCTGACGTTGAGTGCCTTGTGTCGCTTCCACCTTTTCCATGAAGATCAATGTCGTTCCCATACCTAGCAAGTTATAATAATACCAATATCCAAGAGAGTATATGCATCCTCAATTTCTTATATTTGCGAACTTTAACGGTCTGTTTTTGCATCGGCTGTTGATCCCCCCCCCCCCTCTCTTTTTTTTTTCTTATCAAAAGCAGCAACTCGTTTAGTATGATGGTTTTAATTTTTAGTTTTTGATTTCCAGAAGTGATGGTAATTACTAGTTGTTGTTATTAGTTCGTAGCGGTTCATACTCGCCAAAGGTGGTGGTGACTATTGGAGTTGCTGGTGGTGGACGGGTGGTGGTGATGGTAACAACTAGTAAGATAGTGGTTGGTGGCACCGGTAGTTGGGCCATATGCCCCTTGAATATCTGTAGTAGTGGCAATAAACGGGCCTACGTTATAATTGCAGTGGTCACCAAGTGATGGTGGTGATGGCAGCCCCCACTGACCTTTGGCTGTGGTAGCAACCAGCCAAACACTTCACCAAAGCACCTAACCTTGGATTACTAGCGTCAATGTTGGCGTGGTTAACTGTGGTGACCGGTGAAAATTGTAACATATAGGAAGGTCGCAGTTTAGCTTGCTGCAACCCGCCAATCGTGGCGTTGGCTAGGTGGGCCCAGTGGCGGCGGTCACCAGTTGACATAATAAGTCTGTATTCAGCTATGAAAAATTGAATAACGTTGATAAAATCAGGTATTGTTAGTAAAATCACTCTTTTATTTTAAAAAATCAAGCCAATCAGTTGCCAAATTTAGTTTCTTAAAACAAAAAAACGAAAAAATTGGCAACTGTTCATTTTTGGGCTCGTTGAAAACAAAATCAAAGCGCTGAAGACCGAGGGGGGCCACGAAAGATATTTGAGTACCTTCTCTTTGCCTGTAACTGAGACCAAGATCCTAGGACCCTGGCCAGTAAAGGGCAATGTTCTACACCATACTTCCGTTACAGCCTTGAGAAGTGACAGGTAAAGACAGGGTGCGCCAGCAATTCTCATTTGTTCACTTGGATCTAAACTGTAGATCATTCGAACAGTGACCAGAAAATATGGAGACAGTATCCCAATTTCACATGCAAATTTGAAAAGGCATTGATGGGGGCATCAATTAGTTACATAACATCAGATGCGCTATAGTTTTCTTTCAATTGTGAGCATTCGTCCCGCTTCTAACTTGTGGATTGCACCTTACTAGTATCATTAGTTCATGAAATTCCTGGATGCCAAATTCGAAGAATAATCACCACAAAGAAGAAACCATGACTTTTTTATTTTTTTAACTTCTTGCTCTCATTCAGTATGAAGTCCATCATCGACCGCTACAACAAACAGAAGGAGGAGGAGCAACAGCAGCTGTTAAATCCTGCTTCGGAAGTCAAGGTATGTACTCCACCAAACAACCCTATCACTTGGCAGCTTTTACAGCATGCATAGTGGCATATGCATTTGAGTGTTGAATTACTTCAGGAGGATTGCTGTCAATGGCTCTAAAGGTCAATCTATACACGAACAAAATTTATAACTAGTTACACGGTTTTTCACCGTTCCCATAGGGGAACTTTACTGGGATTTAAATCTGCCCCTAATGTTTTTTTCTTAAGAAAAAAAACAAGGCCAAAAGTTGGCATCAACTAGCCACAGAGCAGTTTGGTTCCACAAATAGAGCACTGTCAGCCAGATATTAGGGATTTGGATCCAAGGCACCCGTCATTCACAAACACTAGATAGATTATAACAACTGTATGTCAAGGAGATGGCTCCAAGGTTAAACATCGGATGGCATCATTGTGGTTCCAAGTCATATACAATAAAGAAGCATAGAAGATCATCAACTCTGAGCTATCATTATCATACCATGCATGAGGGTCACCATAAATGATACGATCTTGTAACGGGCCAAGCAACGTCCACTGCAACCAAATATGGCAGTAAATCACCATACAGGAACATCTACAAATTTAAAACATTTCATTACCTTGTGTGCAAAACTCTGTACACACATAACCATCTTATTGGTTGTAAACTTGTAATTGCGATTCAAATATTTTTTGGTTTATAAATATATCATGATAATTTTTTTTAATTTTTTAAAATTTATTTTTGACATGCACATCTAAAAATACAAAATAAAAATTACGTTTGAGCAAAATAAAAATAAAATAAAATATTCTTGAAATGGAGGTTTGGCAGCAAAATGACAAATACACCCCAAGTGTTGTGTGTAGATTGTTGCGTGACATTCAAATTTCTAAGGCAGTCACTTCTTAATGCAGCTCTCATCAATTCTATTCTACATGAATTATTGATTGTGAAATGACGTGTGCTTCATTTAGTTTTGGCAAAGGGAGGCAGCATGCTTGAGGAAGGAACTGCAATACTTGCAAGAATGCCATCGGTAAAGTTAATAGTCACCCAATATTCTCAATAGATGATCTCAACAACACATCACCACTGGAATTGAAATGATGGTGTGTAGGTTTGTCTGATCAAAAAATTTACAGCCGTGCAACCTTACTGGCAAAAATATCTCTAAATGTTTCATATCATTGATCACAGTTGCAGACACATCCGCCAGAAAAGAAAAGCTACCAGACTTTTTAAGTATTTATGGACGGAGTTTTTTTTTAAGCACCATATTCATGGACAAGTATAAGACTCTGGCACCACACCTAATACTTGCCTCTGTGACATTGCAGGCAATTGATGGGAGAAGAACTGTCTGGTTTGAGCGCCAAGGATCTACAGAATCTAGAAAACCAGCTGGAGATGAGTTTGAAAGGAGTTCGAATGAAAAAGGTAAAGCCCTCCTGATCTCAAGATCACTTTTTATATGCATATGCAGCATGCACATAATGCTGATGCAGCCTTTTTCTTTTTACACAGGACCAAATTTTAACTGATGAAATTAAAGACCTGAACAGAAAGGTTTTCCAAGACTATTGACTTCAATAATTCCCGAATTGATTGTAAGGACATTCTCATGTTCACTGGCTTTCATTGGCTTCATTGCAGGGTAATCTAATTTATCAAGAAAACCTAGAGCTGCACAAGAAGGTTAAACTCGTCAGTCAAGAAAATTCAGAACTGCGTGAGGTACAAGTCTTGGCAGCACATGAATCACTAAGAAATATTTTTCACCTCCCCTTCAGCTCCAAACTTAATCTTTTACCACCAAAAAAGGAACCTTGACAGAATATATACACCCGGTCGGTTAGTAGACTACACTCCCAATCCTACAACCAGTTAGTTCTTCAACATCGAATAGAATTTAAAGTCTTGTGCATAGGAACCATATCAAGAGCAGTAAGCCATAAGTAAAGTGAAACCTAAACTTCAGGATTTTAGAAACTGAACACTCGTAACCGCACTCTTATCCCAGGTTTATGGAAAACAGAATGTGGATGGAGCAAACAGAGCTTCCCAGGCCCCTTGCACAGTAGGAAATGGATATGACTCGCATGCCCCAATCCACCTCCAATTGAGCCAGCCACATCCTCATAACATCGAGGCACCAGGAAAATCAATGAAACTGGGGTAAGTTCTTTTCACGAGATATGGGAAACTGTACAACTAATAGTTATGAGAAATTGGCTTAACCATAATCCAATGACATTCTTTTCAAAATTTGCAACAGGCTGCAACTTCAATAGTGAAAGCAGTTTATATCTGAAGATGGTTATCAATCATCATCCATTAAATTGATCCTAAGTTGAAGTGTGCACGCTTTCTAGCGATGAGATCTCAAGCCTCAGATAAGATAAATATGTTCAGCAGCACGACCATCCTATTTGGTATGATATATTTTATACAATGTTTAGAGAATGATGTAAATGATTGCTGGACAAGCTATCTGTATCAAATATGCAAGAATGGAAAGCTCAATATGAGTTGGGTACTCTAGATGTCTAAAACATTTAAATGTGATCAACAAAATTGAACTACTAGAAGAAATGTGCTATGTATATATGCTTTGCTTAGTGAAGATTCATAAGATGATGATAGTTATTTTATTGGACGATATAATCCATGTATGCTTTCCTGTAATAGCATACATTCTTCGATTCTTTAACTAGAAGTTCATGAAAGAACATGTAGGAAGTCAATAAAACAATAATATGCTGCTTGATCTTACAACATACCAACTTCAAATGAGAGATAGTATAGTTACCAAAACAGAATGCTTGATTTATAATGACAAAAACATGATCCCTGTAGTTAAACACAATAAAAGCTAGTACATTTGTCATACAAATGCAACAAAATCTAGGCATTGAGGGAAAAAAGCGTAACTAGAACAGGATTTTTCATACTGTAAATGAAGAAAAGCTGCATTTTAGTATCATTAAATGATTAAAGAATAAAAATGCTGTCACAAACTTATGTTCTCTATCAGAAATTTCATCAACTATAAACCTTGAATAAAGACTAAATTAAACATCACAGCATAGTTTATGCAGTAATATTGCAAATAAAAAAAACCACGCAATATCTCGGAATACAAGTTCATAAATCTAAAATCGTCAGAAGAATGTTTACAGAAAAGATAACCGTACCTCATTTCCCTTTGCCAGGTCTAGCATAGAACTCGGCTGACGAGCTCTAAGCAGACAGGACTCCTCGGTAAATGCAGTGGATAATATCCAATACCTGAAGTTCAAGACCAATCAGGATTCTTTAAAGTACAAGACATAGCATATAAAAGCATCGTGCTTGTGTGTGTGTAAAGGAATTCAATAAATAAGGGGCAGAGCATCTACCTTTGGCATTGTTTAAAGATTTTCCAGCGCCATTGTTGTGCTGTTACCCAAAGCAACATTAGTTTTAACTGTTTTTTTTTCATAAAAGATTTTAGTTAAACTTTTTCCTAAAATAACAAATGGATAACTTTCATGTACAGCAGCTTCTGAGCAGTGTAACTTGCCATTTCCAAGTCTCAGGTAATTCTTAACACAGACTAAAACTTGCCTCTCAGAAATGGCTCATCAATATATAATGGGAAGCCAACAATAAATTCTCCATTTCAAAAGTGAAATTCCGAATGTTGAAGTATACCATCAAACGTCACAATATGAGAAAACAAACAATTGGGAATTGATAGTGACAGAAGCAAGTGATTAAAACCAGAGCAACACAACTGTAAAGGACATTTAGATGTTCATTAGTGGAAAAATCAGAAGACTAGCAAGTACAACCACTGTCAGCAAGCCTGCATGCTAATGCATCTTCCAATATTCATGCTTTACCAAACCTATGTTTTGCTCACGTGTCTACACTACATTAAACAAAGGAGATGGGAATGGATAGTGAGACAATTTTCATGGAACTTGTATTGTTTTGATATCGATTTTCAGATTAAAACTAAAGACATTAATAAAAATAAAATAAAAAACAAAAAAAAACCTCCACTTATCTGTGTTTCCAGCATCCACTGAGTTGCCTTTGCAGTAATCAATATATTTGTACCTCCACTCATAATAAAAAGATGTGCTGTAAAGATTAAAAAGATAATTTTTTTAAGATTCATATGTGTGTGTGAGAGACCAAAATTTCTCTTTGAGCCTCCATGCTGTTAAAGATTTTAACTTGGTCTTACTTCGCAGACATAATAACACAACCATGAAAAATAAAAATGGAATTACTTCTACAGAATTTTAATACCTGCAACTTAGAGATCTCTCATGTGAGCACTTGGCAACACATGATGGAGACGGATTTCTTTTAGTTTGTTAACTTGGGTCTAAGTGATTTTGGGCCTCAATTAACTTCAATTTAGGCATTCATTCATAAGTTTGAGTGTGTCAACAAGCAGCAACAAAATCTAACCTTTTATGGGCTAAGTTAGTTTTAATCTGGAGGTAACCTTACCCATTCACATTTTCCATAAAGTTACTTTGTACAAAATTTAAAACAGCATCTCTGCAACCCAAGCCAATAACTTTACCGTTGCATAAGCAATGGCCCTTGAGTAAGATGGCTCTCTGAAATCAGGACCACGAGACCAATGTAAGCAAATGTCAACAGTTAATGTGCCCCCTACCAGAACTAATACCATAATTTAGAAACTGACTGATTAGGAAGTAACGTGTCATAATGCCAGTGGCAAAAAGTTCTTAATTCCATCAGTTAAACTACATAATGGATTGAGTGAGTCATCAAACCATGTGTTCTCAAATTAATTTATAAAGAATTACTTTGTTTTAGACACATATGAGCGAGATTTATTACATTTAATTTACTTACTATACTTTTCAGAGAACTGTGTAGTGTTACTGCCAGAAAGTAGTTACAAGTACCAAAATCAATCCATGTCTCCTGAATAAAAGCATATCTTGTTATTTCAAAACCAATAATGGGAAGCTAGTACCAAGACCGGAACAAGTTTCATGCAATGTAAATGAACATGATCCACAGTGGTTCTTTACTAAAAGTTAATAGAACCATAAAAATTTTATCTTACAAAACACAAGCCCATTTATTTGAATTTCAAGATTTGATGATGATTATTTTCTTTCGATTTAAGAACATAACATGCAGGCATGATGACATAAAACATGACCTACATGATTGCAACCTGCTTTCCAAGTTATAACCTATCTTGAAAACAAATTTCTTGAATGCTACCATATATAGCACGTAATCTTCAGACAATCATTGTTGCACTAAAACCTATCTGTTTAAGCAAAAATAGTTTTAAACAGCATGATATGAGTACACAATGCTCCCATTCAGCAAAAACAAAATGTACACTAAATTCATTCAAAAAGCCACTTAAGTTTCCTGATTAAAAAAAAAAACATTAGGACATAGCACATGCCATGATAGTGCTGGTTTGGGGAACTCTCTCCTCGGGGATGGGTCCTCTGCTCCAAGGTTGCCAATTGATGATTTTAAAAGCCTTAATAACCCTCAAAACAAAGAGAACAGAGTGAAAGACTTGTCTTTAATAAAGCATTGACTCATAGCCTTGTTGGTGATGGAACAGGCTAAACCCGCCTAGAGCATGGGGTCCAGCCAATAGACATACCTATTAGGGCTAGGTGTTTTGGCAACGCATGTAAGATGCAAACTCCTGAGTGGAATGCATACGGGGTTGGACCTAAACTCATGGCTTTTAGGATCTACTTCTAGGATTCAAGTGGCTTTTCATGCCCGGTACAAGGGGGAGTGGACTAGGCTAGAGTTCTAAGAGAAGAAGAGAAGGAGAATGGGGAAGGTGCTCCGTATTGCATTTGTTCAGGTTAGGTGAAGGACTCAACCACCCTACTGGTATTAAAATACCCGGTTTTCGTCGAAACATTGAAAAACTGGGTCGGACCCGGTCCAGCCATTTTAGACTAAGCTGGCGCTGCCCGACCCAGTAAACAGTGGAGGATCTCTCCATTGTTCACACTACTCATAGTAGTATTGAAGCTCATAACTCCTTTATGGGCACCATAATGCTCGACGGACACCATAGACTACGACCAATGCACTATGGGCAAACAAGGAAACCAGGCAGAAGGGGTATTGTAATGTATTCATCCTAGGTCATGGAAGAAGGGAGGCAACTCATCCAAAATATAAGACACTAGGGACTTTTATTTTAAGGGGCTTGGTAGCCATGATAGGGATCAGGGCAATAGCTTTAAGGCTAGGGAACTCTGAGGGTCTGTTTGTTTTTTAGGTAAGTTTTGTGGTTGTGGTTTGAAAAAGGCAAATTTATAAAAAGTATTTTTAGTTGTAGTTAGTTGGATTTAGATACGTGTTTGGTAAAAACTGTGGTTAAAGTTTATGTGTAGCAAAAAAACATGTATAAAATGTTTGGATAAAAAATTTTGGCTTTTTTACAAACAGTAAAAAGGAGACCAGTAAAGAATATTTACGAAACTCAATTAAAAAAACATGTAAAAACTGCTGCACAAAACTTGCGTTTTGAACTCCATCTTTTAGTGGGTCCCCCAGCATAAAACTCAGTTCTCTTTAATACCAAACATGTTGTGCGTTTAATTCACCACTAACGTGAAAGCTAGCGGAAAACAAACAAGAAATCACACATTAAAATGAGATGGAGTAAGTGGTGATACAAATGAATAGTCCTAATAAAAATTTCTTTGTTGATTGAGAAGTCGCACATTAAAATGAACCCTGAAATTTCCCTTCTGTACTTTATGGATGTTAAAGCATCCATTAAAAGGAGGGAGAAAGAAACATTGAACTTGGACATGGCAGCACCCAGAACCATCTATATCTACAACTTTAAACACCATTTACATTCATTTACCAGCTAAACATTACCAAATCAGCAGACAATCATGACTCCATCCAATATGAGAACATAGCAACGCTGATGTATAACTCAATAAATCAGCTTTCCTAGTAAAATTCAGAAGGGTACCTCTATTTACCATCTCTTGACAGAAGTTTACGTCAACTCATCGAGAATATATTACTCTACTCAAGCAGTCTCCAACCATAAACCCTCCACTCCTCTAGGTATACCAGACAACAAAACTCTTTTCTCCCTCCACTAGGATTGCATGGCAACACAGGCATAATCAAATAACCTTGAACAAAGTGTCAGCATCTTTTATGGATTTAAAGACATGTTTCATGTATGAACCTTCTATGCTTAGAAACCTTATCGAGTGATCATGTCCTTTAATCATCAAATATAAAGCACAAAGCAAAGTAAGAAGTGAAAGGGCCAAATCCCCTCATCTTCTGCTTGTTTTCTGCCATCTTAATTTTCTTCAATTAAATTTCTCAACCATGTATTGAATCTCAAACTAAATCAAGCAAGCACTAGTTTCGATTGCATCCAATCCAAAGGGTTGTCTCTACTACCACTTGTTAAGGTAAACAGTATTGCACAAAACAAGTTACTGAGCAAACCGAATTAATAGAAAAATGAAGAAAATGAAGACAACAATATGAGTGCGGGCACAAGATTTAATTGGTTTGGTAAAATCCTGCCAGCCTGTACATAGAGAAAAAATTTCTTCACTGTTAGGGATAAGTACAACACAACACAACACAATCATTGAGTAATTTTCGAGCTCAGTCCAAAAACTCAATTACACCCACTCACATAACCTGAGGAAACCCCACTCTCATCACTGTGTCTTAAGCCAACACCACAAATTAGGTTACGCCGCTAAACTCTTACATGTATGGAGCTCCCGGAACCACTATGTTGTAACAATTCCTTTGTACAAAGGAAAAAATAAACCCTAGACCATGTCAAGCAAAGAAAAAACAGTAATTAAAAAAAGAAAACCTAGAAAACCTCAAACCATGTAGAATTGCGAGATATGCTAGGAGATTGATGCAAGAACCTCAATACACAGATCAATATAAAGTCAGGTAACAATAATCCATCACACAACACACAACAAAAAAAAACAAGTAGTTATAAAAACAAAAATAATTACTGAAACATGTGTGTGCATAAGGAATGCTCGTTTACCGATAGAAATCAAAGCCACTCCATGACCTTGAAACTAACTACTACACTCGGAAGTTTAAGCCCGTCGAGGTAAGAAAGCAACCTGCAAATGGAAAACAAACCGATCACAACCAAAAAACTGAAGAAAGACATGAAAATGCAGTTAATTCAAAGGTCATGGAAGTTCACGCACTTAATCAAGAAGATGAGAGAACATGAAGTTGGAGAATAACAGAGAGGGAGCAGGAGAGGGGGATCTAATTATTCTTAGGAGGAAGTAAATAAAAGGAGCGCGTCTGTTTATGTTTATGTATGTAAAAGGCTGCATTTTGTGTACGTGGATGGAGAGAGAAGAAAATATCTCAATTCTCAACTAACTTCATCTCTCAAGATGCTTAAATAAGGAAGGGCTCTGATTTAGTACATTTGAACTTAATGTAATTGGTGCACTTGGATAAGTTTCCGTCTTTCGCAGGGCCCAGTGTGTGACCTCGTGACTTGCGAGTTGAGCACTGAAAAAAGGCTTGCTTCAAATGTAACACGGTTACAAGGTAATTTTAATTGTTCATTCAATATATTTTTTATATCAATTATATTATAAAAATATATTTTTTAATTAAAATATTCTGTCAGGTACATCAATGTTTGTCTACTGGTGTTGGCAAAGGAACGGATGAAACTAAATATGATGATTGCAGTAAAGAAAACCTAGATCATGCGAGAGTGGAGGCTTAATTAGAGATTGCTTCAGTTCTTTCACAGTAATTTTTTAAAAAATATATATATTAAAATAATATATTTTTTATTTTTAAAAATTATTTTTATATTAACATATTAAAATAATTTAAAACCATTAAAAATATATTAAATAAAAAATAAATAAAATTTTTAAAAATACTTTTAAAATACAAAAACAAACGGGTTAAAAGTTTTAATATCAACATGGATATTTATTCATCTGTAAGGCAGAATTATGGGCAGTAGTGGAGGGTGTTGAGCTTGCTAGAATGCTAGGTATTCAGAAGCTAGTTTTTAAATCGAAAAGCATGCTCGTGGTTAATCTCACAACACCAGAATTTAATAAGGTTCACGCAATATTTGCTTTGATATCCAAGGCAAATGAGTTATTAGCGAGGAAGTAGATAGTTAAAGTAGAAGCAAATGCAGTTAAGACTAGTTAGTCAACTTTGATTTGTCAAGAATTAACTGGATAGAGATCATTGGATTTTGTATTTCAATCTGATTAACTCTAAGTTAACTTGTTTAATCTAAGGTTTTTTTTACTGCTTTAAACTCTATTTCCAATAAAAAAAAATCATTAATTATATGTGTTACTCACGTGATCTTACTAGCAGGTGAAGTTAGAAGGAAGTTTTCTTTTTTAATACAACATGAACAATAATTAGGAATATTATTTGAAAATATTATGATATTATGTGAAGCATGTGGCAGGTCTCGTTAAAGAATTGAAAGAAAATATTCCTCCCATTTCCTCATTTAGCATGAATCATGGGAGGAACACGTAGATATTTGACAATTTTATTAATTGTATTTAACAAAATGATCGAATTAAAAAATAAAACTTCTTTATCAATATAATTAACATGAAAAGTATTTTGAACGTATAGAAAGCATCCAATTTATTGCCGCCACTTGTTGGCAATTCAATAACCACGTGATCGAACGGTAAGCGGCAAAGCCAATGTGCTGTGACACTTGTAACACTCAACATCTCTTCTTTTTCTGGGGCATGTTGTCTAGTCCACCTGTCCAGGTGAGCTCTGCGTGGCCGAAGGGAAACAGTTTTTATACCGTCTTTGTGTTGCCGTATTTGGGACCAAATCAAGCGTTGCAGCAGGAGGAGACCAAGACGAAAGATGCTGCATAAAATCTCTAATGTGAGGTTTAATTACGTGATTCCTTTGATTAATTTATCACCAATACAGTGTAAATAAAACACTCCATGAGTCTTCATCCACGCTCGGTGCAGAAAAAGAAACGTTTCCTGATTAAACTGAATAAAAGACAGGTGAGTATGGTGAAAGTGAGAATTATATTTATTAGCTGCATGAACAAATACACACGCACGAGACATCATTCCAGCGGTAACCAATAGTTTTCATCGTGCACCCCCCTCGTG
>Ga0325402_1001544_pt1 | contig 19035 bp, 9 predicted proteins | sample PopdelMetagenome_22_FD_207212 | JGI IMG/M metagenome (GOLD analysis project Ga0325402, IMG submission 207212) | Populus deltoides microbial communities from Bellville, Georgia, United States - Xylem-PdKOR-R3 | ecosystem: Host-associated > Plants > Phyllosphere > Stem > Wood/Secondary xylem...
TAGAGCTACTGAAAGGGCTACATGAGTTAGTTTTTTTTCCTCTAAACTTAAATCTTGGGATTTCTAGTCAGCTAGATAGGGTTACTATCATAACACTATTTCATCTTTAAATGCTTTAAGTCTATTTCCCTTAATGAATTATACATGAGCTTTTTTGTTAAACCTTTGGTAAGTGGATCAGTAATATTTTTCTTCAACATTATATATTCAATAAAAATAATTGTATTCAATAACTAGTGTTTAATTGTATTATATCTATGATGTATATTTAAACTTATCATTATACATGTAATTTGTGTTTTTCTAATTGTTGACTTATAACTATTACAAGGGACACAGATTTGACACAAATAAAAACAACACAAAAAAGACAATAAGAACGAACAATTCACAAAAGAATTAGAATCATCAAAAATACTAGTTTCAATATCATAATCATCTCGATCAAGAAGTTGCCTCATTGCTTATACTTCTAAAATGGTTTTCAAAATTGGTTATTAATTCGCGATCACTATCCTCATGATTTTTTATTTTTCTTCTTTTTTATCTCTGTCAATTGATAGAATAATTCTTCAAATTTCCTCTACAACTTTATCATTTCTAGTTGACAGGTTAATTATGTAAATTTTCTCTACATATCTTTAACAAGTTCATGAATGTCTTTTTCTCGGGGGAAAACCTATTCATCTCTTGCTAAACAAGCATTCCTTATTCTACGACCACCTTTTCCATCCATGGTCATTTAGCACCACATAACAACTAATCATTAGGAATCATTAGATTTTGATACCATCTAACCCAAATAAAAATAACAAAAGAAAGATAACAAGAACAACCAATATAAAATTTTGCTGAATAAGGTCACCACACAAAACCTTAATTCAAAATTTTATTAATAAATATTTTTTTAATAAAAAATCAATATTACAGCTCTTATATGATACTTTTATACTGCGAAAAATATCATAAATAAATCTAGAAAAATAATAAGAGTTTGAAACCAAACAACAAAAGGAATCTTAAATCAATTACAAAACATGGTAAATCATGAAAAGTAATTTATGGGTCTTATTTAAAGGCCTTTCCAAACTCATATGGCATTGAAATTTTAACCCTGTCAGAAATAGGGCCTCTAGAATCTTTTAGAGAAATTTTGGCTAGATTTAAAGGTCAGATTAAAATTTATACCTATTAATATAAGGCTTTATATTAGATAAGAATCTCTTGTATCAAAATTATTGGCACTATCTTGGGCCAACATAAAATATCCTTTAAGAAATTCCAAAGCTATTCGATTTTATCTTTAATTTTATCAAGAGAAATAAACTCTAATTTCATTGTGTATCTTACGATACATATTTTGTTAGATAATTTTCAAGACAAAACTGTTCTACCGTGTATGAAGATATATCTACTAGTATATATTAAATGCTTAGTATTGGATATCTTATTCACATCATTATATCCTTTTAATATCGTCAAATAATCAATATAGTGTAACCCATATTCTAAGTTATACCCGAAATATTTAAGTACACTATTTAGTGCTTTTGAATTATCCATACTTGGATTAGTAGTAAATCTACTTAGTATTCTACTTGATTATGCAATATTCGATTTTGTGTAGTTCATAATATACATCAAGTTCTTAATTATCCAAGAATATTTCAATTGATGTATTCTCTCATCTTTATTTTTAGAAAGATGTGGACTTGTATCCAATGGTGTTTTGATAGTTTTGATAGTGTTTTGATAGTGTTATTGTCACCTTTAGAGATTAGGACAATATTAATCCATCATATATATTAGTAATTTTTAATATCTATAACACCCAAGTCTTTTGTATCAAATTTATTAATTAATATTTTCATGGTAGACTTGATTAAGTATTCATTTCTATCCAAAATCACATGATATCCACATAGAGACATACAATGACATAACTTTTATTTATGTTTTTTTTTTAATTATCTACCTCATCGATTTTAAATTTATTTGACAACATAACTTTATTAAACTTTTCATTCCATTGTTCGGAGCTTGTTTCAAACCATATAATGATTTGACAAGCATTCAAACTTTCTTTTCCTTCTTTTTAATAACAAACCACTCGGGTCGTTCTATATATACCTCTTCGTCAGGTCACTATTTAGAAAAGTTTTTCTTCTTATCTTTTTTTGATGTATTTTCAAGCTTGTTAATAGTTATAATGGTTTTTAATTTTGGTATGGAAGTTATTCTTGACAGAAGTGAGTATATATCAAAATAGTTCACACTTAGTTGTTGTTTGAATCTTTTAACAACAAGTCTTGGTTTATGTTTTTTAATGATTCCAATAGCTTTTGTCTTTCTTTTGAAGATCTGTTTATGGTTTAATAGTTTGCTTCCGTGTAGAAGATTCATTAGTTTCCATATATGGTTTTGCATGATAAAATCAATCTTGATATTAGATGTCTTCTTCTAATGAGAAGATTTGGGTCAAGACATTTTTATAGAGTGACTTCAAAACTCATTTTTTACAAATAAATTAGAAAATCTAGACTTTATTTTTTATGTTTTTCCCTCTCACAACTTGTTAACTCAATTTTATTATCGTCTATCTGATGATGACTACTTGAACTTACTCTATTCATCATTTTAAGTAAATGGATTTATTGTGCTTTCTTAAAAGGAAACACGTCTTCAAAAAAAGTATCATTCATTGATTCTATAATTGTATAAGGTTGAATATCCTCAATATTTGATTAATATATAAAAACCAATATGCATTACTATTATAAGCATATCAAATGAATATGCAATCTATAATTTTAGGTTCTACCTTGATCTTTTAGAACCAGATATCATCATGTTAAAAAGACACCCTTACACTTTAAGTATTTGTAGGAAGGTCTTTTTTCTTTTCACAATTTATATGGTATCTTTTCCAACTTCTAGTGAGGTACATTTTGTGTGTGTGTGCGCGCGCGCGCGCGTGCGTGTGTGTAAAGAATTGGCAATCAAACTTCGAAATCGACTCTCTGCACAAGTTTTAAGGTGTTTTTGAACTTATCAATATAGCATTCATCATTTATTTTAGAGTTTGACTTTTACATTTAACAATGTCATTTTGTTGAGGTGAATAAGGAGTGATAGTTTGTTGGATAACATCATCTTAAGAATAAAATTCACTAAAAAATACCTTGTATTCTCCATCTTTATTGCTTTTTATTGCCTTTATCTTTTTGTTTAGTTGGTTCTCAAATTCATTCTTGTGATGCTTAAGCATTTCAAGAGCCTTATCTTCTTTTTTTTAGCAAATAAGTATAACAATACTTTGTACAATAATCTATTAAGTAACATAACATTTTTTTTCTCTTATATTTTACACAAATTCTAAATATCCAATATCATAGAGCATTAAATCTAGAGCTCTACTACTTCTTTTAATTGTTTAAAAATAAATTATTTATGGATTTTTAATTCTATATAAATTTCACACTTATTATTTTTTAAAAAACCATAGTTAGTAACAATTCAAGTTTCACCAATCTTTGCAAAGAAATATAATTTACATATCCTAACTTGCCATGCCTAATGCCATAAAATCAAGGAAAAAAAAGAGGAAAAGACAATTTATTATAATTTTAATCATGATTACAATGGTCATTGCGCTCATTTTAAAAAGACCGTCACACGGATACCTCTTATCAATGAACATCCCACTCTTTATCTGTATAAATTTGTATATCATCAAATACTATTTTAAAATCATGCTTGCTAAATAATGAACTAGAGTCAACAACATATAGCATATTGTTGAGGCTGAGAAATTTCTCGAAAGTTATCTTCAATATGGCTTTCTCAATACCTTGTACTTTTAAGGTTGAAAAGTCTACTTCTTGAACATTCTTTCTGCAAAAACATGCCTCGTAGTTCAGAATTGTTCACAAAATTGACCTCAAAGATACCATATACAAGTTTATTTATGATACATCTCTAGAAAGGTCATCCATTTTAGTGTATTAGCTTGTGTAACCCTTCCTTTCTTAAAATTATTTTGCTAAAGCATACATGTACAATCCTTGACCAGATGTCCAACCTTGTTACAATGAAATTATTTATCATTAAAGTTCTTAGCAATGTGTTTACTCTTTAAAACAAGTTTATTTTTTTGGTTGTTTTTTCTATAGAAATTCTCCACTTGCTCAACCATATTTACCCTAGGGGCCATAAAAAGGGAGCTTGCTCTCCTTTTAGATAACTTATTATCCTCTTTTATCCTTAACCTCAGAATTAGATTTTCAATTCTCATCTCCTTTCATTTATACTTAAGGTATTTCTTAAGGTTCTTCTAATATATTGGCAACTTCTTAATAATAGTAGCCACTTACAAAGATTCATTCAAAACAATCCTCTCAATATGAATATCACATAGGATGAGTTGAAATCTTGAGTTTAACTCATGATTGTTCTTGAATCATTCATTTTGAAGTCAAAAAATTTGCAAATTAAAAATAGTTTTTAAGCCAACATCCTCAATCTTGTACTTCCAATCAAAGGATTCTTATAATGCCTTAGAAAACTATCATTTGAGTTATACACATCATATAATATATTGTTCAACTCATTCAAAATGTAGTTCTTGCACACAAAATCATTATTATTTTATCTATTAACAACTTCTACTATAGTGATATCAAACTCTTTATTTGACAGCTTTGATGTATTTTCTGTCAAGAATTTTACCAAATTCAAGATAGTGAGATAGAAGTGTATCTTCTATTATTGATTTTTTAAAGTTCACATCACTGAACTTCTCAGGTTTCTCACTATACACCACATAAAATGATGGTGAAATCCTCTCTACTAAAATAATATATCCTCTCTACCAAAGTAATGTTCAAAAGCTTCTCATAATGCACCATATTATGTGATGGTGGACTTTTCTTAGTTTAATTCGTATTTAATATTATCAAAATAATATTTCCAAATTATAAGCCAAGCATTACAACTGATTGGTCTCACATTAACTAATAAAATATTTTTTTTCTCATTCCTCTTCATGTGATAATATGACATGTCATCAGATTTTAGTCCTTTAATTAGTAAAAAATAATAAAACTCATCTTATTTAGTTTTATAACATGTAACCAATAAATAATTTTAAGTTAAATTAAAATCATAGAGTAACATGTGAAAAATGCGTATTTTTTTAATCAAATAATTAAAAATTAATTGATTAATAAAAAAAATTACTCAAATAAAAATCACTTGAATTAAATCCTTCATAAAATATTAATTAGATTAGATTTTAAAAAGCAATAAGCTTTAAGAATTTTTCTTAAAGATTGTTATATTTAAATTCAACGAAATTTTATTTTATTTTTCCAAAGGTAGAAAAACAAAAATTACTTAAATTGAAGTTAATTAATAATGAAATCTATATATTAGAACATCAGATTTCATACTATTAAAAATTATATATCCATGCATCTAAAGTAATATAAAATATTAAACTAACATGCCAATTAAAGAATATTGCAAATTAAAAAAAAAAAGAACAAATATAATCACATTTACTTGTTGAAGTGTAGATTAAACAATAAATAAGAAGAAGGTGATTATCACGCTAGTTTTACCTTTTGTCTTTAAGACAAATTTTGCCTATCTATTGATGCAAGCGGTAGATGCAAATTGTCTCATAAGGTTCAACAGTCAACTACTTGGTACCGATGGACTTCAACATTAAGCCTAAACAAACTATATATATATATATATATATATATATATATATATATATATATATATATAGTTTTTGAAAGAAAAGAAGGGAGCTACATATCTACCAAAGCACAAGAAAAATTATTACTTCTCCACACACTAAGAGAACAAATGTAAGCACCCAGAGAGAACCTACACACCCAAAATGTTCCCATTACACGGGTTGTAATGTAGCTGCTATCTGAACAAAGGAGCTTGGCAAGGCCAAAGTCTGAAACTTTGGGATCCCACTGCTTGTCAAGTAGAATGTTGCTTGATTTTATGTCACGGTGAACAACTTTCGGTTCAAGTCCATCATGAAGGTAAGCTAATCTGCATCAGTATTCATTTTTTACCCCCATGCCATGGATGAAGATAACAATTTACAGAAGCTCTATATGACAGTTTATAAGTGCAATAGAATCATACCCTTTTGCGGTTCCCAAGATGATTTTCATTCTAATTTCCCAAGTAAGAGGACGGCAAGGCCCTACATCACCATGAAGCCATTGTTCTAAATTCCCGCTGTTCACATATTCATACACGAGCATCCTACAATACAAGGAAACAAACAACTATATGGTAATAAACAATAGCCAACCTATTTTGGCAGTGACTTCAACTAATTTCATTCTGAAATGCCGAAATTACTGGATTCAGAAACAAGGAAGCATCGTTGAAAAGGCAAAAAGAAACTACCTCTGAGCTCCTTCAGCACAATAACCAAGCAACCTTACTAAATTCTGATGCCTTACTCTTCATATGGCTTCCACTTCAACTTTAAATTCTCTCTCAGCCTGTCCCCTATCAATCACCATATATTTGAACACTATCAATAACCAATTCGTCAATATAGCAACACTCGAAATGGCACATTAACCACAACGGATTAATTCTATATTAGAGCTCAAATAAAAAGACAAAAATTGTTCAAAACAAATAAACATATGATGAAAATTGCAATAGACTACCTGTTATTGAGCAAATTCTTGACAGCAATCTCAGTATTATCCTCTAAAACACCATGGTAAACAATCCCATACCCTCCCTCACCAATAACATTCTCATGAGCAAAAGAATTAGTCGTTACTTCAAGCTCTCTCAAAGTATACCAATGCCCCCACCCCAAATGAGACACATCAGGCACAACTATAGCAGCCACCTGGTCCCCACGACAACCATTGTCACCGCCACTGCCACGTGGGGCTTCCCCAGAAGAACCCGGATAAGAAATCAAATGCCCTTTACCAATATCAATCTGAATCCCATGATACTTCACTGGACTCTCCTCTTCTGGTGGCATAAGCAACAAAAAATCTCCCCTTTCCTTTCTGCTAATCATTTCCTGGTCTTGAAATTGGTGGGTTTGCATTTGTGACCGGTTAGGCTAAATGGATTGGTCGAGTCATGCATACTCGACTCGAGCCCTCGGTAAATGTTTTCTTAAGATTATTTTTTATCAATCCATTTTAGATTTAAACAGGTTTGTCATAAATAGTGTGAATAATAATCTTTCACTTCTTGAATGGTTTTATTTTATAAGCAAAAAATATAGTATTTAAGACAAAAACTATAAGGTTTCTTATTAATTTATGGCATATAATTAAGTCAAAATGACAAGAATTAATTCTAGTAATTATTAGATTTAATTTTATATCAAGAGTTGAATGGGAGATGTTCCACACACCTTGCAAAGTTCATTTTCCTTCTTTCATATTGTTTTCCCAACTTCTTTTGCCTCTTGTATTGCTTAGTTTTTTTCTATTTTCCTTTTTATTCTAGAATTTAAGTTATTGTCCTTTATAGAGAGAATTGAGTAATATTTTTCTTGAGTTTGTGTTAAAATCATGAGAGGATGATTGTGATCATTTTATTTGCATCAAGAGATAAGCAATAAAGCCTTCATGATAAAGAATTGATCTTTGATAACAACATATTTTCATCTAAATAGATTCTAAGTGCTTTAACAAGTGTTTTTAAAATTTTGTTTAGATTTTGTTTATACAGTTTTCGTTCAAGCATGCTTATTTTTTTTTATGATTTTAAGTGTATCTTATATCAGCTATATTTAAATGCTTGTGTCATATAGTTAGGCTAAACAAACAACTTATTTGAATTAACATTAGGGTCTATCATTCATATCACAAGTAATATTTTTAATTATATCTTTAAGGCTTTATTTAGACATTTGTTTAGTTTATACATCTAGATCTTTGCAAACTAGCTCAATAATTTAAGAGATTATTATAAACTATATTCTTAAGTTATATATCTAATTGTTATTCTAGATTGTTATGTTCATGTCATTTGTTTTATACTTTACATAAAACCATGTTTGCTTGATGCATGTTAAATATAATATATATTGAACTACACCATTAAATTGTAATTAATAATCAAGTTAGTTGTAAAGCCTTTATTTATTTATTTAATTTAGTTTGTGATTAAGTTATCTATTTTATTATTATATTACAAATAATTGCTTGAGTATACTTAAATTTTAATATTGGCTTTTTGGTTTTAGAAATATCAATATGTCTTATTCTTAAAATTTGGTTGCGCCAAACAATCTTGTTTCAGAAAGTACTAATTCGAGATGGGGGATTTCACTATCACTTTATGTTGTGTATGATGAGAAACTTGTAAATTTTAATTGATTGAACTTCAAGAAATGGCTGAAAAAGATATTGCTCTACTTAACAATCTTGAACTATTAGGTTTCTTGAAACTCTTAAACGTATCAGAAATCGTAAGTTAAATTTTTTTTATAAGTTTTAAAGATCCTGTTAGATAATCTAAGATTGTTTAGGGTTTGATAAAAAACAATTAAGGTTTGATCAACTTCTTCAAGGTTGAGATATCGCAAATCCTAAGTCGTTTAAATATTTAGCCTCTAAAAGTAATCCACATGAACCATGCTTCTAAAATCCTTTTAGGAAAGAGGGATGGGTATGCCTTAAACGCTAGCTCTTTCTTTTCTCTAATATGTCTATCTATTTAGGTGAAGTGTGCACAATATGTTATGTGTGTAAAATATAAGGTATAATGTTCTATTTATAGATAAAACTTAATAACCATATAAATAACAAACTATCATTTTACCCCCTGAACAATATTACATATATTATTTAATGAAAATTTTAGAAATTTATTCAATCAAGTCCCTACTTGATTTTTCTATGATTATAATTGAATCCTCTTTATTAATAACATTTAAGTTCTTAATTTTTAAAAATTATTTACAATCAATTCACTCTTGATTCAACATTCTATTTTAATTTTTAACCATTTGTTCTTAATATGTGTAACTCATTAAGTTTCTAATATGTTAACTCAAATATAAATCATAATTTTAAATAAATTAAATTAAATAATTTAATTTATTATCAATTCAAAAATTAATTGATCTATATTTAAAGATCAAGTACACCGTTTAGCAACATGTCATGACCTCTAAATATTAAAAAAGTCATACGTGATTTAACTTAATATTTCAACGATCAATTTCTTGGTATAATTATTATTCATTCATCAAGAAAGTTTTGCTTTAGAAATTATAGCATAAAGTGTATTTACTTTATCAAATCATGTTTATCATCAATATTATAGTCATTGATTTTTTGAATAAAATTTTAAATTCTTTTCAAATCTCATTTTACCTTGCACAAGGAATTTATAATCAATACTATTTTAGAATACATGAAAAATGTTTTCTAATTCACTTAGAGTCCTCTCTAGATCACTCAAATATCTTTATATAGTTCATGTTATACTCAATATTGCCCTTTTATTATCTTTAATTAGGATGATGTATAATTAGGATTAAAGCATAATATTCCCCATAGAAAATAACTTAGTGATCTTAAGTCCAAGGATCACTTATACAACTATCATGTGATATTGATTGTAGAGTCTATTCAAGCAAATCAGTTAATTGATTCATTTTATCCCTTAAATATTTGTTCTTTGAGCAATTATGCCCGATCTGAGCTTTTTCTTCATCTCTCATGGCTTGGTTTAATATAGGTCTTCGAGGAAAATTGAGCTTTCAAAACATAATTTATATTTGTTTCTTTTATGTGAAAAATCAAAAATACTCTTGCATAAATATTCACATAACTAATATCTTGAAACAGATGATGATGATGATGATGATGATGATTAGGATATATTTTTGTGACTTTTCCACAAAGAGGGATTATGTTGGTGTTTAGAATCATGTTGGAATTTTTCTCCGATATAATTCACTGGTTGAATCGCCTTGTCACCCATTTTGAAATTCATGCACTCCAGGCTTGCCACTACGTGTGGATAGGTTGGTTAATTGTGGGTGGGTTGGTTAACCTAAATTGGTCTTAAAAAGGTCCCTCTCTAACCAAGTTCACAAACCTTAAAATGACTTTTTTTTTTCTTAGGCCAAGCACACTTAGCCTTTTTCTTAGATATTTTGATATGAAAATAACCTTTTAGATCAATTTGTTACAATAATATTTAAATGATTATCCAATTATGTCTATGTTTTAAGAAGATTAATGCTTTTTTATAATGATATTATTGATTACTTTATGAATAATTATATAATAGCTCAATGTGCAGAACTTTTTAAATAATTTGCTCATTAATGTTGAATAAAAATAAAAGTATATTTTTTTATTAATTTATTATATAATTTTCTAAAATTTATTGTTCATGTTTTTTTCCATACATTTGTGTGAAAGTGATCGATTCATGATTTTTTAGTTTTTTTAAATTGAAACTTTATTTCATTATCATAATAAGTTCTTACTTAAGAAAAATGCTTCTAAAATAAGCATATTTCATCAAAATAAAAAAGAAATACATGGATAAGAAAAGTAGGTTTTTGATATATATATATATATATATATTCTTCTTTAGTTATTTTTTTTTATTGTTGTTGTTACTTTTCATTTAATGAACTATGCTACTAATTAATAAATCATTTTATTGTCAAAACAAAAAAATACATGAATTAGAAAAGACAGTTTGACCAAAATAATACATTTTCTTCTATAATTTTATTTATTGTCTTTATTGTGAATGTCTAATTTTATCATAGAATAATTAAATAAAAAGTAGATTTCAAAATGTTTTTCATGATAGCACATGGGCGATATTGCTAGTAAAAAACTAAAAGAGAAGGCTTTTTTACTATTTCTTTCATTGTTCAACAAGAAATAGATGAATCATGGGCTGCTACAATTCATCTATTTCTATTTCTTTTTTTGGGTTCTCGAACAATTATACAACTACAATTATTATTATTTTTTTCTTTTCCATTTCATCCTCTCACATTATATTGGCTTGATTTTAAGTTTTATTAGTTTATTTGATTTTCGTGATCTAATATATTTGGTGTGGTGAGAAAGGTCCCAACAACAAATTAAGGGTCGATATTACAAATTATAATTTTAATATAGTTTAAAAAAACTGAAACAACAAAGACAAAAGTTAACACTAAAAAAACAGCTCTTTTTGTTTTTTATTGTTCATGGAAGCAAAAAACTATTGTTTGGTCCCCGAGGTTTTCAATTTTCTATGTTTGGTCCCTATTTTTTAGAATTTTACATTTCAGTCCTAAACTTTTTTAACATTTAAGTCCTTAGGTTTTAAGGGGGGGGAGAGAGAGAGAGAGAGTCACTAGAAAAATAAAAAGAATAGATAAAGTATTTGATTGGCTACTTTTCAGTTATAAAAATAATTGATTTTGGTGTCATTAAGTTTATCTACCCAAACAAATGATTCGTCATCTACTATATTAAAAAGAAAAAATAAAAACAAATGATGTGCCGTCTATCCATTCAAAAGAAAAGCTAGGGACGTGGATGCGGTCTTCATAGCTTATGCACATTTGTGCTATTTTTCTAGGGATTTGGATAAGGTCTTCCGCATCTAGTCTGTTATTTGATATTCTCTTTTTTTAACTAAGATTATTCGTTAAATTAATTTATTAAAGAATATTTAAGAGATTATCCAATTATGTCATTGTTTTTAATAAGCCTAGTTAATTAATAATATGAAGAAGAAAAAGAAAAAGATAACGATAACAAATAAATTGACTAAAACAATTTTCAATAATTAATTATAAAAAATAAGTTGTCAATATCATACTTGAAAGGTGAAAAAACAAAAGATCCCTAGAGACTCAACGTTGCTCCATAATGGACATTGCCCCACGACAAAAAAAAGCTCAACGAGAATGTTCTAACATCACTATGAAAGGTTGCATGAAAACATTAAAAGAGGATACACGTGTCGCAAAAGCAACGATTCAAAAAGCAAATTAAATAAAATATCATGAAGTGAGTATCTCATATTTATATTTAAACAGATAATTTAACTTAATTAAAAAAAACTAAATTTAACAAAGATTGACAAATAAAAAGACCCAAGAGAAAACTGAGGTCATTTTCAAAATTAGTGATAAATCCTACAGAAAAAAAATTAGCATAGTCCAATCTCCAATTAGATTAAATGTTGAAGGATAAAATTAAAAAATCATGAGCTTAATTTAAAGAAAAAAAATTAAGCGAATCCAAGCAAATCTCTTAAACGTGAGTTAATCTCCCAAATTCAAAACCCATAAAATCTTAGACTCGAGCTCAATCAAGAAACTAAATTCTCAATCAACTTACTGTTGAATAATAAAATTAGAAAAAAAATATTAGATTTAATAAATTAACCAAAGTAAAAAAAAAAATAGCAATTGCAAGAATAACAATAAAATCTGATATGAAAAAAAAATGGAGGATGAATTGGTAAGAAAAAACCTATTTTAAGAATCAACTCAAATAATAATAAAAATGAGGACCAAATATGATAGAAAAAAAAGATTGAAGGAGGATGAATTAAAAAAAATCTATAAATTAATTAAAATAAAAAATAACAATTAAAAAAATGGATCAAATCTAAAGGAAAAACAAATTGAAGGGTTGTTGTGAATATTTGAAATGTCAAGTTATAAAATCAAGGAGGAGATAGAAAAAAAAAAAAAAAAGCTAGCCAATGCCAAATCAAAGAAAATTAAGATACACGTGTAGCCCGGATAGAGGTCCCAGAGTGACGATTCAAAAAAATATCAATAAAGGCCTTTTTGGTTGTCATACACGTCGCCTGAATATAAGAAGGTGGCTTACTTATTGGTGGATATAATGCACACGCCAACCACTTTTTCATGTTTATTAAAATACTAAATTGCCCCTCTTGGTATCTAGTAACAACAAAAAAAACACTGGATGAAAATACAAAAAATCCTCTAGAGTCCAATTAAATAAATTTTGTTTTTAAATGTAATTCAGTCATTTTACTTTGCTTTTAAAAGTAAAAATTCAAATATATCCCTAAAAGCAACTAATTAAGTTTTATTTTTTAAAAAAATAAAATCATTTTAATATAAAAAAATTAAAAAAATTGAGTTATCTCAAATCATCTTCACAATAATCAATGAACTATGTAAAAAATCATCTTACTCTCAAGATCAAACCAATAAATTTTTTAAAAGGTAAAATTTTCAGTGTATTGTTATATCTATAGTGTATTGAGTCTTGGGTTACTGTAATTTTTCTAATATTTTTTTTTTATAAACAGAAATGAGAATAAATGAAGAGGTTTTTTATTTTTTTCAACTAAAGGTGGAGTTTAGAGTGAAAGAGGTGGGGTTAATCAACAAAGTAGGTTTAAGTTTTCTTTAACATCAGCATTATTATTATGCTGGCTGGGCTGGGCTGGCCTAATGGGAGGGGAAAACCACTTCTTAACAAAGCCCATTCATTTGATATAGGGTTCAAGTCAGCCTGTCTGATAGCAAAGCCCATGAACACCTCCACTTGACCCAAATTCTATCCCCATAGCGTTCTCGGACGAGTTTGAATCACCTTCGGCCTTACGATTGTACAAGGAGAGAATTAAGTCTTTATTGAAGAATAAGCTGCCTATTAAATACCATTTAAATTTATTTCTTTTTAAAATAAAACTATAATATTTCTTATAATATTAGCAAGGGCTTTTATGTACAACCATTCATTTTTTTTTTTATATTTTAATCAAACTTAATTATAATCAAATAAATAAAATTATATTTAAGATATAAATTTATTAAATACCATTCGGTTTCACATTTATTTTCAAATAAGACCCTAGCTTCTTCTTTTTTTATAATGATGGCATCATTTTATTAATTATTACATATGAACCTGTTGTGAATGTTTTTTTTTTTAAAAAGTTTGTGGTCATGAATATTCTATGAAAATTAAGTTGAAGTCATTATAATTATAGTTATTGCAAATATTTTTGTTTGAATTGATGTTACTTTTTATTCAATAAACTATACTTCTTTTAAGGAAAAACATTATTTTTTATCAAAAAAGAAAAAATTTGGCATAATTTTATTCATTGTATTTCCTGCAAATATCTTTTTTGATACATTAAAGTCAAAATTATTAATATATATATATATATATATATATATATATTTATTGTTAAAACTAGATTTTATAGTTTTGATAAGCTATATTTTTATATTAAAAAATTATTATGGTAAAAAATGTAAAAGAAATAATTGCATTAATAAAAAGAGTGAATTTTAATTAAAGAGACACCTTTTTTATTCTTATATCAAATCGTTCAAAATTGTTTTGATTTTATTCTAATTTTATTTAATAAACATAGCTCAAAATGCTATTTTATATCTATATATATATATACACATAAAGAAAAGGAAGAATAACATAAGAAAATTATTTTATTTCAATAAAATTGAAATTATTATTTGTCTTACAAAAGTTATTGATATATAATTATATTAAAATACAATTGAAAAACTCTCAATAAGACGAAATCAAATATCATTATTTGCATTTATTTCTCAATTTCTCAACATGATTTTTAGTCAGTGTTAATAACGTTTTTATATTTATTAACTTATATAATTTTTAATTTATTTTATAAAATATAATTATTTTCTCTTCATTTTTATAATAACAAAAACTTTTGATCCAACTTTCAACAAAGCAAGGGTTAACCAGTAGTCTAATCCTAATCCTATTAGTGGCTTTATTTATTGAAGGCCTTGTTAACCATTCTTAGATATTTAAGAATTTTTTGGAATTGGGTTACAATGGGCCGGTCATCCTTTTCATCACTGGGCTTTGATCCATATGAATGGTTTTAATATCTGGATTGAAGCCCAATCCTTATAAAAAACCAGGATCCATGGACCCTCTCACTCTTTCTCACAATTATATGATATAATAAGAAATAACAGGTAAATTGAAAAGACGGGCTATGGTATCAGGGACTCCCTGTCGATCTCAAGAATAAATAAATAAATAAATATTGCAAATTAAACAATTGGGCCCTTCGTACAAATTGCTACCATGTTCCACGATTACCAATGGGCCTAAGGCCTGACATTTTTTTCTCATGTATAATTATATATTTTTAAAATCTATTCGTTTGAATCACTTGAAGTTGAACTACTACCCTAATCAGTTTTTCTTTTTTATCCCTTTTCGTATATTTTGTTAAAACTTTGCCAAATTAAAACTAATTCATTTTATTTTATACTTGTATTTCTATTTTTTTAGCCCTTTTTTTTAATATATCCATGTATATTTTATTAACTATTTTAAAACCTCATTAACAAGGTGACATGTGACCAAGATAATTCAAAATCTAAACTCTAAATCAAGTGGAGTTTCTACAAAAATAAAAGGATAATTGATTTAATGTGATTTGGTAAAAACCTGGGTTGACTCACAACCTAGTTAACCTAGATAAAATTTAGTCAAAACTTGTTGATCTTTTTTTCTTTAAAATAATATCATTTTTATTTTTTTTAAATTAAAAATTATTAGATTGATTTTGGTCAACTCACCTAACCTGTAACTCGAGACTTACTCCAAATCAATCTCGGGTTAAGTTTAAAAACAATAATTTTTTTAGAACATGCATCATTGAAAATTTTCTTAAATGACTTCAAATCCAAATTAAGTCCAAACTCCACAAAGTTGAAATTAATGGATTATATGCGTTTGACTTTATGGTAGTTTTTGCAATTATGGTTTAATATAAGTAGAGGTTTAAGAAAAAATATTTTAGTTGCAATTTAAAAAAGTATATTTAATTAAAAAAACTATACAGTATATTTTCGCATGCAAAATAAATAAAAAATAGATTTTTATAAATAAAATTTTTTTTACTTTAGTTTTCACGAAACCAAGATTCGTAGGTATAAAACTTATGAAGCTTATTACAAAAAATGGTTAACCACAATATCAAACGAGAAAAATTTTTCACTGGGAATCAATCATGTTCAAAAGTAACAGACATGTTCAAACATTGAAGTTCAAGCATATGCATTTATATCACAAGTTATGATGAATGTCCCTGATAAACTCATCATATCAATGTATCAAACAACTTTTCAAGAAAGCTTTAGTTTTTTTTTTTTAATTTTTTTTTAATATTGAGTTTATTAAAGATTGAATTTCATATTTTGTTTCAATTTCTTTTTTTATAGGGTTATAGCAGTCTTATGACCTATATTGTTGATTTGATGGGTTAACTCAGGTTGACTGGAGTTTTTTTGTCCTTTTTTGAATTGAATTTGTTTCAGTTTCATCTTTTAATATTGATTTGATGGAGAATTAAACTTCATAATTAGTTTCAATTTGCTTCATAAGAAGTTATCCTGGTCTCATGACCTAGATCGCAGGTTTTACGGGTTAACCAAGATTGACCTGAGTCATTTTTTATTCTTTTTTAATTATTATTAGTTCTGCAATTTTATCTTTCAATATTGACTTGATTGATAATGAATTTTATAATTTTGTTTCAATTTGCTTTATATGAGGCTATTCTTGTTTCAAGACCTGAGTTGCGGGTTTGGTAGATTGACTCAGATCAATTTTTTCTCCCTTTTTTATTGAATTTTCTCAATTTCATCATTTAAAATTGAATTATTGGAAATTGAATTTTCTAATTTATTTTGATTTTTTTTCTATAAAATTTTCATTGTCTCGTGTCCCAAGTCGTGAATCTGATAAGTCAAGCCGGGTTGACCTGGATCGATCTACATATCGTTGTCTGTATATTTAAAAATAAAAATATTGTATTGAAATTTTTAATAAAATTATATTTTTACAGGTCGTTTAAATTATCTTTGAATTCATCAAGTACACTGAATCATATTAAATCAATTTTTATAAGGTTAATTTTTGTTTTTTATTATAATGCTTGAATATTTTTTTTCTGTTAGAAATAATTAATTCAATTTGCAGCATAGCATAGCATGGTACAATGATGTAATAGTACCTGTGTGTAATGTACTTCTTTTGGATGTAAGTTAAAAATCTTATTTTATAGCTTTCTTTTCTTTTCTGATTTTACAGCTCTAAATGAATAGTCATCAAAATATTTTTTCTGTAAAAAAATATTTTTCCTTTATATCTATATAAAAAAACCTAAAAATATTAAAATAGATTATTAAAAAAAATTCTTTCATCTTCACAACTTTTCTCAATGTTTTTCTAAAAAACCCAAAAACATTAATATTAAATATATTAAAGTACAAATAAGTTATTAAAATGACTTTCTAAATAACTTATCGTCATTGGAGATGCTCAACGCCAACAAAACTCATCACTGTCATATTTTCTCCTTGGGACACATCAAGCAAATTCGAGATACAGGACACCAAGATTCTGGCATACAAAACAACAAATCGAAATAAACTAGAAACCAAAATCCATTGGTTATTGTTTTTTCACAGTAAATTATTGCTTTTCCTGGAACAAATGAACTAGCCAACAACCAAACACAGGGGACTGTACCAGTGCCAGGAAACTCTTATTCCAGGGGCCAAATCAGTGGAACGCCTGTTAAAGCTCTTCAAGATTCATGCAGAACTTACCTGTCAAGTGCAAATACTAGATTGTTATCGTTATACCTGTTAGTTTTATGAAAGGCCACTGAGCTTTTAATTCTAATATTTCTGCTGTGCAAATACTAGATTGTTATCGTGATACCTGTTAGTTTTATGAAAGGCTACTGAGCTTTTAATTCTAATATTTCTGCAGTTCATCTGCTTCAATGGAGGTGATCTTTCCTATATGCAGGATTTCTCCTTTTTCTTGTGTGTCAGATCGTATGAGTTGTCATTGATTTTTCAGGTTACAATCAACTGGAAAACTGACCAAATAAACCGTGCAAAGTGACCACATGTACATGTAGTCAAAGCAAATGACTACTCGCAGGGCTCTGGCAAAGCTAAAGGATGATGTGTACGTATAATTTTGTTGCCACTCTACAATGGTTGAATTTGAGATTTCTAAACCCATAGACAGGGTGAAGTAGTTTGAGAATTGACCAAAAGATACTGAATTTAATTGCATATTAGAATTAGATTTCTCTACTGAATATCCGATATCATGTTCAAATATTGGAATAAAGAGAGCCATCTCATGTTTTTTTTACCTAGCCCGAAATATAACCAATTTACGGAACTTATCACATTTAAAAAAGATTTTAGTAAAATAACATAGAAAAAAAAATATTTAGGAATTTAGCAAATTTGATCGAGTAGCAGATAGCATCTACGACACTGGAGTTGCAAATATCATCTATGACTTGATTATTTTAGATTCTATTTGCGATTTGAGTGTTGTAGATGGTATTTGCAACTCCTCTAAAATCCTCTCTAGGACAATCTTTTCTGTCATTAACTCCCCGCCTCGAAAAAAAAACAATTCACACAATTCAAATAACTAATTTTCCAGTATCAAAACACAATTCATATAAGCAGTACATAACATTTTCAATCATAAGTAACAAAATTAGACCGAAAGTTTATATAACATAATATTTTATTAAAATTAAACTATAAATCTATTCATAATTCTCATAACATATAATAACATATAACTATATCTAATAATCGTTCTAACTCGTGGAAGGGCCTGGAGAACCTGTGGACAAGTATAAAGCATCACCCCAACTCGTTTAACTCGAGGACGAGTCTGTAATATCCATATAGGTGTGAGGAGGAACAATATAATCTCAGTTCATGGATGGATCTGGGACACTCATGGATGGATCTGGGACACTCGATGACATGCTTGAGATGCTCATGGATGGGCTTGGGATGCTCATGGACGGACCAATATCCTTAAAATTCTCACGATAAGCAATCTCATCTTCTGTTAATGCCACTTCGAGACACTCAACCTCCCTAACCTCTTGAAGTCCACCGCTACATAAATTGAGCGTAGTGTTGGC
>Ga0325402_1001545_pt1 | contig 19029 bp, 9 predicted proteins | sample PopdelMetagenome_22_FD_207212 | JGI IMG/M metagenome (GOLD analysis project Ga0325402, IMG submission 207212) | Populus deltoides microbial communities from Bellville, Georgia, United States - Xylem-PdKOR-R3 | ecosystem: Host-associated > Plants > Phyllosphere > Stem > Wood/Secondary xylem...
TTAAATCTCTACTCTTCCACCAATGGACATGTCTTTTAAGACCTAGCTTGAGAAAAATAACTAACTGAGAGAGTCCTTTATAGCCAAAATCAAGAAGGTTATAACTATTCTTACCCTTAAAGATACTTTCTTTAAAAATAAAACCTCTATTGATAGTTGAAGTATCTCCTTAAGAACACCCTTTCTATAACATCCTATAATTTCAACATGCAAAACCCCATATTTATTCCATAGGTTAACCAAAATCATTGCACAATTTTTTTTATGTTGTGAGCTACATATATTCTATCCAAATTTCTATCAAAATTTTGACAGAATTTTCTCTATATTAAGACTATCCCAAGTTATCAACACACTTCTATAGATCCCAAAACAATACCATAATCATGGTCCAACCATCCTAAACCTTTTCTCAAACTCATTCACAATCATATCATTTAAAAACATCAGTTCCATATTGCACAAATATAGAATACTTTTCATAAAAATTAACTGTGGCACATACACACACACCTCCATCATAAAAAAATTTATAGTTGGTTCACTAAGATAATGTAATGCATTACAAGTCATTAGTTTCATAAACACCTATATTATATTTACATAACTAAAAAGAAAGTTAACAACATTTAAATACATACTTAAGTTTTGCCTACGAATTACATAATAAACCTAATGATCAACTGAAATCTAATGATCCATTCTAGGATTAGAGGTACCTGTCAACATGTTACGATTTATACAATGTGTTAGAATACATTACAAGGATTTAATAATTAATCTCATACATATATAAATTATTTATGAATTCATTCTTTTAAACAATTATAGCTCATTTTCATATTACAATTCATACACATCATTTTAGGTTTATATTTTTCTCTTATAATAATTTTAAACTTACTAAATAATCTAACAAGTCACAGTTACTAACATCTTCCAAGAAGTAATTCAAACAACATTATCCCAACAATCTAATCATAGATACCACTAGAAATCAAACACTTCATATAAATTTTTTCTTCTAAATATGATAACCTTCCTCAACATTCTAGTTCACTACCATATATAAATTTTACTCATTTTATATAACATAATCAAATTCATTCAAAAATTCATTTCCCACACAACATTATTCATTAATCTTTCACAATTGTCATAAGCAAACATAATTTCATTGTATGCTAACTCGTTATCTCTTGGTCGACCCTATATGCCCTTAGAGACACCATGTTTTTTTTTTTCTTTTTATTACTTCTTCACGATTTAATACTCATCACAAGCTAATCTAATCCAATTGGTTCAATTCATCATCCATTAATATTTCCCACAAACTTCTATTACAATCCCTAATACAAAATTCATGTTTTAAACATCAATTCTTTCAATTAGATTAATACCCATCCATTTTTCATATTAACAATATAAATCAATCATAAAAAATTACAATTTAACTAGCCAAAATTCATAGCCCAAGATTCCTATCACACTAACATGCCCAATATTTCACATATCACAAAATCAATTAAATTGATCATTTGAGATGAGTTTGTTGTCTAAGTTAGATGTTAATTCAAGTGTAAAATGCAAGAATAACCCTAGTTTCCTTCACCTTTCTTCTTCTCATTGAAATCTCTCTAAAGCCCTTACTTTGATATTTCTTAATTTCTAGTGTGAATATGTTTTTCTCTCTCAAAATCCTCTCTTTTCACTCATAACCATCACTTCTTTAATCCCTCAAGGTGTTTGGAAAGAAAAAGAAGAGAAAACACTTTTTCCCTCTCTTGGCTGTACCATCAGGTTTTAACAGGAACAATAGCTAAAATGATTTGACCGTTTTATTAATCAATCTAGTTGTTTCTCAAAATGACTAGATCATTTTTAGTTATGGAAAAATACACATATTCAGCTATAAACTTCCTATTTTTTTAACTCTTCTATCCCCATTTATTCTATTTATTTTCTTATTTCATTTTACCACACCATAATTTCTATTATACCATTTTTAATTTATCTTAGGGTTTGCAGTTTTCCAAGACCTTATAGATTGATTGGACATATTTGCAAGAAAAGCTTTGGTGAAGTTGTAGAAGGATATTGATCATATTCTTAGTACTAGAGAAACTATAAAAAAGATATTATATGAATACAATGTTGTTCAAGAATCTTTCAAAGCCTATAGAGAATCATGGGAAACTAAATATTCAACTATCTAATAGGCTAACTACTCTCTTAGAGACGCTTCCCTACAAGTCTAGTCTCAAGAAGCTAAGATGGCTCGTATGAGGGAGGAACTAATTAGGATCAAGAAAAATATTACTATGGCTATAACTAATTAAGCCTTTGTAGAGATTGAGGTTATAAGTTATGCTAAAAAACTTATATCTCTTTAAGGGTTAACAAATACCACCTCATCTCTTCTCAAGCAATAAAGACTATTTAGGAAGAAGGATTTTAATCATCTTGGTAGGGTTTATTCATCTTAAGAATCTTTTATAGCTAGGGTTAATGGTTTTCCAATTGAATAATGATTATGTATTGAATTGTTTTTCAAATACAACCTTAATTTGTATTTTGCATCATTTAAACAATATTGTTATTTTTTATTAATTGATTGTTTAATAATTTGAACTCATTTGAACTAATTCATAATCTCAAGCCCAACTAATTATACTTGAGGTACAATTACCATAGTCCTGGATTGATCTTATGGTTGTGATTTCCAAGTCACTCTCTTAGTTCATTCAAGAACATCATTTTCTAGTATAGTCTTCTAGTAGGGGTCATATTTCTTTAAATGTCCATCATTGATTGATCAATAATGCACTTCTTTATCTTTATTTGCTAAATGATAAGAACTTTCATTCAAAACTTTAGTAATAACATATAGACCGTCTTAATTAGGAGACTGCTTGCCATATTTAGAATTCTTAAAACCAATTAAGAATATGACCTTCCATACTAGATCATTTATTTTAGAAATATTTTAATCAAACATATTTTTTATATGCCCTTTTGACCTTACTATTATGTGCTAGCAAACTAATATAAAGCTAAATTTTAGGATTATTTCTAACAAATTTCTAAATGTTGAGGATCAAATTTTTGTTGGCCAATCTACTTGCCTATTATCTTGGGCATAATAAAGAATAAAATGGGCTGTTTTGAATCAATACTCTTATGCAATTTAATTCATGTTTTCCCTAATGAATACTTACCTTTGGTTAATAGTGATAGTGTTTCGAAGTCCAAGTCTATAGATGATATATTACTTAATGAATTCGATCAATGTTTCCTGATTGATCAACTGATAACGAATAATTTTAATTACATTTAGAAAATTAATAAATGGCTAATAAGATGTAATTATATCCTTTTGATGATGGAGGATATATCTTACCAATGATGTCTATTGCTCAACCCTTGAATGACCATAGTTTGAACACTACATTAAGTTTATTAGAAGGCATATATTGGATTGGACCAAACTGTTAACATTCTTAACATCCTTTTGCATAATTAATACAATCATTGGTTATACTTAGCCAATAAAACTCATAATTCATTATAAGGCACCTCATTTCAAAGCCAGACTGGTGAGATCAATAAAGCTCTTCGTGAAACTCAAACATGACCAACAAGGCTTCATTTGATCCTAAATGTCTGAGCAAAATTCCAATCTTATACCTCTTGTATAATACATCTATTTTTTCTTGGTCTTAGATCATTAAACCATAATTTTTATTGAACATGTTCTACCATGATAATGATGATATCCTATTCCAAGTCGTGGTTGATATTGATGCATGAGTGATCAACTAAAAAATAGTCAAAACTTGGTCTTTAACTACTTTTATAGATTATAATATAGTTCAAATTCAAACAATGCTAATATCCATTTTCCAATATGACCACTTAAAAAATGTTTTGACATCATATACTTAATTTATTTTATTTTACATATTTTATAAATATTGACTAGTAACATGTACCAATGTAATTTGAGATAAGAAAAATACAAAGATATACATAAATTCTTTATTGATATACATCGTTTTTTAATATCTATGAGTACACGACTAAGATAATGCAAAATATATTCATGCCTAAAGTCATTTTTTTATGACAACATCTTATCAATTGATCCTTCTACTGCTAAAATATATATCCATAAAGCCTTCACAAGCCTTGATAGAGCTAATACTAGGGGTTTAATTAGATAAGCTTTTATGTATTCAAAGAAAAATTGTTGCTTTTTTGTTCATTAAAACTCATCATAGCTCTACCCATTCAATACCTTAGCAAAATATCTAATCTTTCCTATAGTATTTGATATGAAGCTTCTTAGGAAATTAATCTTGTTAATTAGGTTTTGCTATTCCTTTTTATTCTAAAAAAGGTTTACTTTTATTATGTTTTATTCTTATCAACCTCTATAACTTGTTGATGTACAAAAATCCCAGAAACTTACCTGCTTGTATGTTAAATGTACATTTTAAAAGTCATTTTTAAGTTGTGCATTCTCATTAATTTAAAGAAAGCACATAGTTCATTTAGGTAGATGAACTTTGACATTGAATTAATCATAATATCATTAATGTAAACCTCTATATTATGATTGATATTTTCATACGAGATTAAGTTATTTTCTCCTTGGCATGTTGCACAAGTATTTTTCAATCCATTCATACATCTTAGTGAACCTGAATATCTAAATATAGTCCTGGAAATATCTTCTTTTATAATAAAGATTTGGTTATAACTAGAACAACCATTCATGAAACTAAATATTTCATTGTCAGATGCTGCATTGATCAATATATCAACCATTAACATATGATATTTATCTTTTAAAGTTATAAGACATATGTTTCTAAAATCTACACATACCATTAATTTGGCATTCTTTTTCAAAGCTAGCATTATATTGAATATCCACTCAACATATCTTATTGGCTTAATAAATTCAACTTCTATATGAGCTGTTTAATTTCTTTATTCATATGATCAACCATGTCTAAAGCCATTCTTTATAGAGGCTATCTATGTGGCTTAAACCAAAGCTTAATTAGTAAAGGATGTTTGACAAAACTTATATTTAAACAAGACATTTTATAATAATCCTATGCAAAATAGTCTCTATAAGTGTGTCGCAACGCTAGCAATTCTTTTTAAAGTTATTCTATTATACTTACACTTATAAAGGTTGGTCTATGTTCATATTTAGTTCCCAAGTTAATTTATATTAATATGTTTGTACTTTAGCTTGTCCATCATCCATCTTTAATTATGCTAGACAAAGACTTATCATATTAAGCAGGATTAATTCACAATCTTGATTTGATTATATTAAATAAATTCTATATAGATGTCCAATATGTGTATAAGCTTTATCAAAGTCTTAAAACATGATATTAAGTTATAATGACTCATTTACTCATATGTTTCAAACTCTTCACCATTTTCTTCTTATTGTAGGTTACTTGGCCTAGAAAAATATATTATGAGTTGCTCCATGCATGATATATTCTTGCTAACTAAAAAGTGAATAAGATGACCCATGTTATCCATACATACAAAATAGATTAGACTGGTGTTATTATTATACAACCATATGTCTCTTTGAATTAACCATGAATGGTTTATCATCTACTCATATTATTTCAATTAATCTATATGGTAACCAAAACATCAAAGATTTATCTAAAGATAATGGTATACACATGTTAGCATGTATCCAATCTCGTTCAAGTAAAACATTGTAGCTTATCCTTGCTTTTACCATAAAGAAAGTTATACTAGAAGTTCTGGACCTAATAGTTAGGTTTATCTGTAACACCCCCATAGTGTCTCTAATGCCTCCTATAAAACTAACATAATCACTTATAACGGGATCATACTAACCTTGTTGTGACCAATCTTAACAAGTAAGTAATAAGGTATAATGTTATGCAAGGCACTATTATCAACCAAGATCCTCTATATTGGTACATCACTAAAGTTAGTTGTGATGGATAACAACTTTAAATTATGATTCATAACCAATGTTAACATAAGGAATGTAAGTCCTAACTTTTGTTCAATCATTGGTTCTAATTGGTTAACCATAATAATTTTTTTCTTTCTATAATGTCTTCATAGTCACTATCCAAATAACATAGTTGGCTAAGCTTAATTTTAAAAGAATAAGGGAGAGTGGATATTATGTTAATTGATGTGACTACTTCATGGTCACTCATTTTTACATCAAAAGGTTTTTCTAGTTTCATATTTTTTAAAGCACTTTGTTCGTATACCTATTGTATTAGGATGAAAACTTTTATTGTTCTTTCTTTTCCTATTATGTGTTGTCATTAGAAGGAGTTTTTAAACATTTTCCCATTATATTTTCATCTAAAAAGTCATCAATATTGATAACCCTGTCATTTTTATCATCTAGTTGGTCTTTTATTTGGATGATCATCAATATTGATAACCCTGGCTTCTATTGAAGCCTTTTCACAACTTGTAGGCTTGTTTAGAGTTCATAAATTTTTTCTATTCTTGATCATTATTGTGTTGTCTCTTGTATAACATGTTATTGTTCCTCCTTTATTAAGGTGGCTTTTTTAACAATATTTTATTATTGCTTTTGCTTGAGAGTTAATGCCATATTTTTTTTCTTGTTGCACAAAAGATAATTACTTGAACCAATATTGCAATATTTGTCTTTTTTGTTCAAGTTCTTAGTGTGTTGTCCTAGTACTTTGGATAACTTTATCATGTCTTTATGGTTATCGTTTGACCCATATATTTATCATATGAGTACACTTTACTTTTTCAACATAATGTTAGTTATTTTCACTATTTTAATGATAGCTTTATCTATTTTTTTTAAGAGTTCTTTAACTATTTATCTCCTTAGTTGATCAAGGTTTATTGCAACCTCTTAAGATAGGGGTAGTGTAGAGACACAAACCTTTGTACCCTATTTTTTTTAATCAAGGTTTATGGTTATTTAGTGATTCTATCTTGAATAGATATCATCCTATGATCATTATTGTTGTTTTGTATAGAAGTATTTAAGATCCTGTCTAGTACTAATTGCTTTGGTATACCTATTATAAGAAACCTAATTAGCGTTTGAGGCTATTTATTTTCACCCATTTTATTGGTTTATGCAGTATCCAAAACCTGTTTCTTAGTCAAGATGTATGGTTATACAACCTCAAACCTTATCAAAAGTGTTTAAGCATTTCATTCTCCTAAATTGATCTTTGAATAACTATCCATATTTTTATCTTTTTCTAAATCTAGGAGATGTTGGTGATGACTGATGAGATCATCATCCTCTTCATCACTAGGCTTACATGATTTATGTTATGGCTGATGTTTGTGCCTATTATTTTCAGATGGTTTTTTAAGATTGAATGTTTTGATATGTCATTTAGGTATTACTTGCTCAATATTACTCCCAGGTCAATTTTTTAAAAGAATAATATGATAGTTAGGGCACTTATACACATTACTATGAGGTATATCGTACACTTATCAAACCATCCCCTTGGTTTTCCTATGATTTATGTACTTTTTTCCTAGTACTAATAGTTATAACCAACTCTAAGCTTTGTCATGTTAGATTAGCCTTTGTCTTTTGAAGCTCTCCCTTCCTAAAATGCTCATTAAACGCTTAAAGGTAACCATTGCTATAATGATTTTGAGGAATGAATCATTATCCACCTTTATCTTGTTATCCAAAAAACAAATGCATCTAAATTCTAGAGCCCTTTGAATTTTGTTCATGAAGACTACACAAATATTAATATCATGTTTTTAAAGAGTCATAGAACCTACACTATTGCTTCCTTTTAATTCTATCAGCTATTAGGGTAATGTGATTGCTAAGAGGCTTAATTTTCCCTCCATGTATCAACTAGTCAAATATTTCTTTAATGGTTTTTATATCAAAATAGGACTTCTTATCTTAAATTACTTTGGTAGCTTTTACTTCTATACTACTAGGTTTAATAACCACTTTAGACTTTCTCAATATTGGAATATCAAATGATCTTCCATCTTTGATTTTTATGACCGATATGAGTTACTAGTGAATTTCTTTAAACTTCTCATTCGAGTTTGAATTAGCTAATGAGTGTGCATTCACAATATTATCTAAATAGATAACATAATATGCCTTCTTAATGGTTTTAATTTTGTCTATTTTTCTAGCATCTTCTCATAACAAGCAATATTATCCATGAAGATATAGATGTTTAAGTACTTGGCTTTTATAAACCTCTTCTTTATGTTTTAATACATTCTCTCTAACAATAATTTTATGCATTATTTCTTAGTTATAACTGTAATGTATATAGTTTTTAATGTCTTAAACTACAAGGCATGGCTTTTCATTACTTCTCATGAGTCTTAAACTATCATAATTTAATAAGCTAATGTGATGTCTGGTTATATCTTATAGAAAAGTCATAGAAAGGAGTTTCCATCTGTTTCTAACTGTTCATTGAATTGGGTGATAATGTGGAGAACTAGTGGAAAGTTATTTTGGTTAATGATGAACTAAACAACCCTAGCTTTATAAAAAAATTTCACCATCACTACATTGATTAATGAACTTAGTGATGTGTAATCTTATTAATTGGTAATCATTCTCAGAAGATTTCTTGGAATCTGTAATTTTAATTCCTCCAAGAATCATGCATAATCTATCAATCTATTCAAGATATGGATGATTATAAACATACCTTGTTGTTTATCCTAATATCCTCATCTATTTTAAGTATTGTGTTAGTTCAACTATATTTATCCCTCCTCCTTATTGCTTATTAATAGTAATGAATTTATTAGCAAGGGAATTGAGGTTTTTTTTTAAAATTGCAAAACAATATGAGCAGTATAGAATTGCCTAATAGTAGGTTGTAGTGTGAGATAAAAGTTTTATAGGGCTAAGTAGTTGGCTTGTTATTATTTGTATGCCCAAGAAATGGTTAACATGTCAAGGTCTACCATTCTCGTGTTAGGTTATGCTTGTTGTTTCGCCTAATATGCTAGGAAACATCCTTTTATATGATTCATACTCATTCCAAATACCTTTACTAGAGTTCTCAATCTAGGATATGCTAGACAAATATATAGGTCTTATATATTATGAGGCATATTATAATGAAGTTTATTTTGTATCTGATTCAATAATCAAATATGACCTAGGTTTGGTTGAACATCATTATTTTGTTATGGTAGATCATGTTGTCTATGTTTTACTTCTTTATCTGTAGATCCTTCATATCAATATTAGAGAGTTTTATATACTAATAATAAGATCCTAATTTAGGAGCAACCATCACTAGTTGACTAAAATTTCTCACAATTAGTCATGACCATCTTATAATGCCTTCCGATTTACATAATAGATATATATATGGTTGTGTATGACGTATTGATGCATCAACATACCCATCTATAGTTGGTGATTATGACCTTATTAGGATTGATGGAAATTTAAGGGGCTGCATGAGAACACTATGTGTATGTTCACATGTAGTTCTTTATTGTAGTGGTGAGTTATGATGAAAACCTATCTTTGGTAAGTTTGACATTACTAAAATATAGGAATATGATGGATTATCAGGCTTTTCACAGTCAATAAACTGACATATCTCTATTACTTGTACTAAATGTTCATCCAATACAATTATGATGAGTTTACCTGTGTTTTCTTAGTCATGTTTAGGCTTCTAGAATAAAATTTGAATCTAAATCTCATAGGGTATTGTAATCTGGATTGAGACAACAACTACCTCGATCAAATAAGAAGTAGAGACTCTAGATCTTGGACCATCATAAAGGGCTTTATGTTCTAAAAAGTACCATCATGTGGAAAAAGACAGGAGTAGTTTTAAGGAGAATGGAACTTAAGGAATTTAAAGTGTAGAAAAATAAAGAAAGTTGTAAATAAAAAAAATAAAAAAAGATGGTTTTGTTTTGATAGATGTTTCATATCATCACTTTAACATTTTATATAATGTTAAGCCATATTTCTTTGCCTTTATTTGCTTTATTTTGCCTCAACCATTTGAAAGGAACATTGAGGTTAGCATAAAGAGTTTAATTCTTGATAGTAAGAGTTTGTTTAGTCTTTTGCTTTTTGGCTTTTATTAATTCAATTATTTTAAATTAAAGCAATAAAAAAATATTGGGTTAGAATTTTAAAAACTAGTTGCTTAAATTTTGAGAGTATAAGTTGATTGTTATAACAACCATTTAAAGATATATTAGCTTTTAGTTAAAAAATAAAATAAGAAGTGATTTTTATTTTAATTTGGAAGGTTCTTTATTTTATTTAAAAGACAAGAAGGTCCTTAAATATTTTAAAATTAAATAACCTTAATAATTTTTTTTTGAACATTATAATTAACTAATGGTTAATAACCTTAAGATTTTTAAAACTAGCCAACCTTAATTATTTTATTTTAATTATATCAACTCTTTGTTTGTATAAATTTTAATGAAATTATTTACTAGTTATATTCATTAAGAATTTATTCAATGTTTTTTTACTTTGTATTTTTTTATGATATTTTATATGTTTTAAAAGACAATAATTTATTAAGTAATTAATTTAACTTCAAAGAAATTGTATCATTTCTTAAAAAAAATGTTTAATTTTAACTTTAATGATTCTACTAACAATATAACATGATAGTTCATTGTAATAACATGATTTTTTATCCTTTTTTATATATTTTTTTGAGAAATCCAAAAAATAACAAAAAAACCAAAAAATATATTTTTGACGTTTTTGCGTTGTTTTTGAAATTTTCAGCATCTTTTAAAAGAATTAAAAATTCAAAAATTTACTTTCAACGCGTTTGATTTTTAACTCGCTCATTTCAAAATCATTGATAAATTTTTCTTAGTGAATCGATGTTGATGCTATCTTTTTTAAAAATATCAAAATATAAAAAATAAGATACATTAAAAATATAAAACAAATTGGATAAGGGGACCAAAGTGAAAAGAAAAAAAAGAGAAACCAAAGTGATTTTGGGTTGCTTGATCAACAAGTTTGCTTGGAGAACAAATAATTGGGAGGAAAAAAAAATATTTTGCATATAAATAATGAGGGAATCTCACACACTAAAGAAATGCGGCAATTAGTTAAGAGCATTTATCACACACCTTAACATAGCTCCTTAAAATTCCAAAACCAAGAAAAAAACCAAAAAATTATAACCCACTCTTATTCTCCTCACACACAAAAAGAAGAAGAAGAAGAAGAAATGACCATGATTTCCCTTCTCTAAAAAATTACAAGAGAGGCCATTTTCATTTTGTTTTATTTCATCAATCCAATCCTCTAAAAAATTTCAGTGAAGTTGAGCTTTCTTTAAGCTCCAGTACTAGAAGAGAGATCAACAATATTTGGTTGTTCAGATGAAGGAGTTTATGAATAACCTTTATGAATAACCAACAGGTGCAAATGTATCGGCTTGCGTGATGCTTCTTGGGGTAAGAGGATTGGATTGATGTTCTATTAAGGAGCTGGAAAAGCTAGGTTGCAGGGTAGTTTCATTAGTACTAACTGTTGGTTTCTTGAATATCATACACGTAGCGAAAACTATGAAACAAAATTATTTAGGAGTCTCTAGGATCTTGTTAGGTAAATATAGAGTTGTTTAGAGATTTATTACTTGAAGATCTACTCTTTTCCAACTTTGAATAATTCCTTAAAGACTATGTTGTTGCAAACCACAAGTCGTTCAATTTTCCAACCTCCAATGGTAATCTACACCAAGTTTGCTTGGAGACCAAGTAGTTGAGAGGAAAAAAAATTATTTTGCCTATAAATAATGAAGGAATCTCACACACTAAAAAAATATTGTAATTAGTTAAGAGCATTTATCACACACCATAACATAGCTCTTAAAAAATTCCAAAACCAATAAAAGAAATCAAAAAATTGTAACCCACTCTTATTCTCCTCACATATAAAAAGAAGAAGAAGAAATGACCATTTTCATTTTGTTTTATCACCTCCTTCCCCCATGGTTTATCTTGCTTTGTGTCATTAACAAAGAAAAACATATACTCTTCACCTCCCTTTCAAGACATTTTCTGTCCACCATAATCCAACGTATCTTCGCAAACTAGCAGCTATTCACCCTCTATTGTGAGCAAATCAGCCTCTCTTCACTCTTGATCCCTAAGAGAACTAATACTCATTACTTGACTCTAGCAACTTCTATTACCATAATCTTCAATCGCAAGCTCATCAGCCAAACATCCACCACTACCTCTCTTTGACAAAGCCAAAACAGATTAATAGTTTCCTTTGTTTCTTCCTTGTCATGATCAACTTTCTAGTAATGTTAAATACAACACCTCATTGGTCTGTCCTTAACCTTCCAGACAGCAAAAACAAAGACAACCCTCTCTCTTTCACTCTTAAAACCTAACAACCCTCTTTTAACGTGAATTGACCCATTTCACGCTGACCCTTCTCCTCTTCACCACAATTTATAGCAACCACGGCTTCACCTACCACTATCTCCAATAGCAACATCAACAATAATCATGAAGTCTCTCCTCTTCTTTTCACCACAAACAAACCGATATCCTTACCATTATCTCTTCCTCATCCACCACCATCATTATTAAAAAAAAAACCCATCTGTACGCTACCCTTCTCTTCACTAGTTGCCATGACGTCCCACCACAAACAACCTTCACCTGACCAAAGACCATAACAACATCCTAACTCAACCAAAGATAACGGTGGTGATCAATAATAGCGAGAAACAATAAAGAAAAAAAAAGAGGTTAAAATAAGAGGTAGTGGGTAGAAAATGATTGAGAAGAAGGAAATAAAACAGACTGTTTGTGGAATTTTTATGTTCTTACATGTATTGGTGATGTTTATCGTCAGCACAGGGAGGAGGAAGAGGAGGAACTACAAATCCACTAGGTAACGAACTTTCATGAATTGTGGCATGTGAACCCACACACTAATAAAATGATTTTTTGGATAACTTAATATCACGAACTTCCATGATTTATATCTTCAAATTATTTTTTGGATAAATTGATAAAATGTTGAGAATTTTGGGACAAAATCTCATTGTTGTGTATAAATTTTGGACTATTTGGACATTATTTGATTTGAATTGATGTGTGTTCTTTATTTGATAATTTGTTTTGAATTGCGAGTTTATTTTTTGGGGTTGTGATTGTTATTTGAACATGAAATGTTGGTGCATGAGTTATGTTTGAGTTTTTATAAGAATTATCATGAAATTTGAACAAAGTTCGTAAAATTAATAAGATTTGTGTGGATTTTTGGTATTGCTCAGTTTTGAGTTGATGGACGACAATTCATCTTAACTTGATTTCATGTTTAAAAATAGCTTGACAAAAATACTTTATTTATGTCTTGCCAAGTAGGGTCTTAGTCCAGTTTTTAATAAATTTTAACTTTTGAAAGATTATTTTGCAAATGATTTTGAATTCCACATATTTTTACCCTCTTATATTTAATACTTGAAATTATGACCTACACGCAAGGTGTTTTTTCGGTATTAAATCAGTTCCCTTCCACAAAAACAACTATAATTTTTCTTTAAAAAACAAATATAACTTTATTTTAAATTTTATATGGCCTAGTTTCTTAAAAAAAAAAAGATAATAAATAATCATATTTGCATAACAAAAAATATAAGGCATGATTTAACATCTTTAAATACAAAAATTCAAGAAAAATAGTTTTGTTGATATATTTGCAAGTATTTTTGGATTTAATAACAATTTATGAAATCTATAAGAACTTGGCCTATATTTTTAAAATACTAAAAAATTTATCTTGTATGTTTGAATATTTAGGATTATGAACTTATATGTAAGATGTATTTATAATATTGAAAGAAAATGCAAAAAATATGTTTTAACATTAAAATGGTAAGGTTTTAACATGATAAGATAAAGACCTTCTTACCAAGAACTTTTCTTACACCTTAGACAAACCAATCTTTAAAAAAACACAACAACACCTTTGTGATACATCCTCCCTATACATAACTAGTCTTCTTATCTAGATTATAAGATCAGTTAGAGTTTCTAGTGACTAAATACTAAGTGGTGACTCCATCCTATTTTTACTGAGGAAGAACAAAAATTCCATGTTTTTTCCACCCATCAACCTGAAGATTCCAGTTCAGGAGGACGATCGTTGCGAAGTTGAATGTGTGCGACAGTCATTATCAAATATTTTGATATATTTAACATCATAACGCAACATATCACAATAAATATAATTAAAGGCCAAACATACTCTATGAAAAGAAAAAATAAAATGAAAATCATGGTTTTTTTTCTTGTTCACTAACTATAATGCAATTGAGGTTGACACTATAATGTTGGATATTTTTATAATCAAAATTAATTTATCTCAAGTCAAGTCTTCAACAAATCATTCAAGGGTATTAAGTTTTTTTTTGACATACTACTTGTTTATCTATATAACAAGGATAATCCTCTCCTTTTTATATCCCACAATCCATATACTAAATTTAGTATAATCTCAATAAATTAACACTAGATAAATTAATAACTATAATTAAATAATATTTCTAGTCAATCTTAACTTGGGATCATTATGGTAAATTAATAATTCATTAAATTTGTAAGATAATATATTAAAAGAACATAGGTCTCACTTGATATATAAATCAATAATCTCCTTGTACATTAAAATTATGATTCCAATCAATAAATTGAGTTATATATATATATATATATATATGACTCAATTAGGAACCTTTGTAAAATATGATTCCAATGTTACTTGTTTTTTCTTGAAATTGATGTCTCTTAGGATCTCATCTTTAACCATTTTTAGTGCATTAAAAAGCTTTGGTATAGTGTTCTTTGGGCCTATGAGAAAATTATGTAATGTAATTGTTGCTTTGAGTGCATCTTTGTGCAATATAGGCTTTAATACAAAATTATCATCTTGAACTTCATATTTTTTTACATTTCTTATAAAATTCTCAATAATTTGCTTGTTACTCAACAATTTTGAAGTTGCCTTGTTTTCTCCTAGGTAGTTCAAAAGCTAGTGAGCATTCATTGTATCACGAAATTTCAACTCTTTAATTAGATCATGCAATTTTTAAACACTGTAATTATCTAAGTATTGATCCAGATTCTCTGAAGCCATGTTATTTTACATTATTGAAAATACTTTGTAATTATACTAGCTTGAACATATGTTGTCCAAGTCAAGATTGCAAGATTCATTGTATCTAAAATATTTATCTTCTCTAGATTTGGGATCCTAATTTCATAACCCTCTAAACATTTAGATAAAATTAATAATGATAATGCATCTTAAAAACTAATATAATACCCGAATCACAAGGTTGAATCTGTGATGTTGTGGTGGATGACAATAAAAATAATTCAATATTTTTTAAACCTTCAATAGCTTTTAGATGAGCAAGACAATTATCAAAAGAATTTATTTACCATCCATTTTTCTATCAGTTATTGAACATATTCTTGGAATCAAATCCTAGTCATCCATGCTCATTTATTGGCTTAATACCTATAATTTATATTTTTTAAGTTCACATTCTTGAAACATTGTGGTTCAGTATAGTTGCAAAAAAACCATAATTTTTTTTTCATAACCATTCTTATTACAGCAAATCATAATTGTAAGTTTTTCATTGTCTTGTTTCTTACCTTCCAGTTACTTTGTTGCAAGAGAATGATATGGTTGTAGTCTATAAAACAATCATGTTTCATCTATAATGAAAACATCTTTATGATAAGTTGATCTAGTTTTTCTTGATGGACTGTAAATTGCTCTCTATGAGTTCCATATCAACTAATTTTTTTTTCTCTAAAAAGATGACATATCTTGATGTCGTGTATTGATTCAAAGTGACTAAGCCAACTTAAAAAAAAATTAGAATTCTAAAGTATCTACGTGGTACATCTTTTTTATAAACTCCTTTTCCTTCCTCATGACTAGTTCTATTCACGTATTCTTAGTATTAAACAAGCAACTCATAGAGAACCTTCTCTAGTTATGAGAATTTAATGGTTTTATGTTATTTGACATCATGCTTTTCATTATTAGTTTATAGATACTTTAATGATGTCTTGGTCATATTTGATATTGCTCCTTGACTCACTTACAAGTTAAACTTTTTTTTTATACCAATGTAGATTAAAACAAGACAAGTAAAACAACAAGCATAATAATAAAAAAATTTGTTAAAAAAAGGTGTCTATACAAAACCCTTATTCACAATTTTCCTCTCTAATCTTTTTTTTTTAAAAGAAGATTACAACTCCTTATATAGGCTAGAAAAAATCAACCTTTATAAAGTAGAAAAATCAAAATCCTAAATTAAATAGGAAAAACAACATAAATTGAAATTAAAATCCAAAAATAAAAAGAAGTAATTTTATTACAAAATTTTCTCTTTAATATAGTCTACCTTATTAAGAGGTTTTAACTTCTTAAATAGGTCAGAAATCAACCTTTAGAAGGTAGAAAAATTAGAGTCTTAAGTCAGATAGAAAAGAAAACATAAAATCCTATATTAAATTTAAAATAAAAAAAAAAGAAAAACAAAATGGCCCAAATAGCCTAATTAGAGGGTCTTTTAGACCTCGACTGGCTACAACTAATTAGCCTCTCTTTAAAACTGATAATTTAGAATCATATGGCAAAATTCAAGCATGATTCAATAGTTATAAAGTTATGGTTGTTTTTTGTCAAGTTGTGTATTTGACACGAACAAGCTTCTTTTTAGGTTTAGCTTGGTCCAACAAGTTATAAACGAGTTTACTAGATATTTTACATGATCTAGTTATGATAAATTCACAACTGACTATTTAGAACTATTAGATTAATTAGACTTACCTACATTAGATACTATATGTTGTTTTTGTAAATGCTTTCGTTTCACATAATATTCATAAAGTATATTAATTAATTTGTTGCAAAAACAAATAGATCCATGTCTTCTATTTAATAAAAATAATTACATTGAACTTTTTTGGTTAAACAAATACATAGTATAATAATAATAACAATAATAATAGTAATTTGTAATTTGGTAATTAGATAATATTAATATAATCACAATATACAATATATGTATTAAGTTCAATGTTTTTGAAATAAATAAATATTTTAAATATTTTTATTTTAAATATAGTTGTTAAAATAAATTTTAAAATAAGTATTAATATTAATCATTTCCATAACTTTTTCAAAAAAAATCAAAAGTATTAAAATTAAATATTTTAAAATAAAAATAAGTGGTTAAAATACAATTTTAATTGGAATTTATATAAAAAACTATATTTACACCATTAAAAAAATCTATTTAAATGGGTTTTACAATTGGAGATGTGTTATTTTTTTTTTTCCTTTTAAGTAATAAAAACGCGAACTCCGCACGTGTTGCTAAAATTACAGTGCTGGTCATCACTTACACCAGAAAAGCAATAGAAATGATGATGACCTTCACGTAAGAAACAAATCTCATCATTCTCATGTCCCTACAGAGTCCAAATAACTCCGAGAAACAGTCCCAACAACCAGGAAGTCCCCTCTACAATTTCCCAACATCATGACATCACTTTAAAGAGCAAACGACCAAACCCGACACCCACAACTCACTTTCCTCGCCAAAATTCTTTCCCCCTCTCCTCCCCATCTCCACAGCACCGCTCATGGCTCCTCCCAAGAGTACTGAACCACCACTATCGCCAACTCATTGCTATGCTCAAATACCATGTCAGCATGAAGAAGGGTGTGTTGTGTTACCTTTTTACCGCCACCTTACCACTCCGTTCTGCCGCCGATGGCCAATGATAACTACCGTGTTCCTCCTCCTCCTCCTCCTCCTTTCAGCACTTGTCTATGTTTTTTGGCCGTCCGATCCCATGATCAAGGTCGTAGGGCTGCGCCTAGACAAGATACGCATACACACCTTGCCCATAATTAATATTGATCTATCTTTGTATGTTACTTTAAGAGTACGCAACGTCGATGTGTATTCCATGGATTTTAGAAGTCTTGATGTTGCTGTAAAGTACAAAGGGAAGAGACTGGGTCACGCGAGATCCGATCATGGACACGTGAGGGCACTAGGATCATCCTACGTGGATGCTGAAATAGATTTAAGGGGGATCAGTGTTTTGTCTGACGTTGTGTCCTTGCTTGAGGACTTGGGTAGGGGTACGGTCCCGTTTGATACTGTCACTGAGGTTTCTGGCAAGCTTGGTTTGCTGTTCTTCGGGTTCCCTTTGAAGGTAATACTCTGTTTTTCTATTCTCTTCTAAAGTTTTGAAGTTTTTTATTGGTTAGAGACTCAAAATTGATTAAGGTAATGCGCATGGCAGTTGTGACTGTATATTAATCTAAACCCAAGTTACTCCAAAGCCAAGTTTACTGGGGCCGAGCACAAGTCATTGTAAAATGCACCAAGCTTTGAAGACCTGATCAAATTATTAGGCTAATATACTGAATTGTTCTAGGCCTTAGACTGTATTATATTTGACAAATTTAGCTTATTGAAGCTGTCAAAACTGGTTCTTTCTTCCTCTTTTCCCTTCATACTTTCCAGTTCTTCTGTCATATCATGTGCTTGTAATAACTTCTCTGCCTATATATGATCCCAGGTGATGAAGATTGCATGCGCATGTGTTGTCTAGAACTTAATGTAGTAATTAACCTACATGATCTACTTCTATTGATTCCTTGTGTTTAGTGATATCAAAGGTGCTGTCTTAATTCTATCTTAATTAATACAGGCAAGAGTGTCCTGTGAAGTTCTGGTAAATACACACAATCAGACAATTGTTCGTCAAACTTGTTACCCTGAGGTGAGTTGGCATTACTCTATTCGTTACTCTCACGCAATATTTGGTATGCAGTAGTTCTTTTTTAAATTGTTTTTTATTTTAAAATATATTAAAATAATAATTTTTATTTTTTTAATTTTTTTAACACAT
>Ga0325402_1001551_pt1 | contig 19001 bp, 11 predicted proteins | sample PopdelMetagenome_22_FD_207212 | JGI IMG/M metagenome (GOLD analysis project Ga0325402, IMG submission 207212) | Populus deltoides microbial communities from Bellville, Georgia, United States - Xylem-PdKOR-R3 | ecosystem: Host-associated > Plants > Phyllosphere > Stem > Wood/Secondary xylem...
GGCTGTCGCCATCTCAATTATCATCCCGCGTTAATCCTTTGCCGGTCTGTCTCCGTCACAATCACCTTGTTTAATACCATTCAATGGCAATTCTAGTAAATAACATGAGCTCCATGCCCTCTTTAGTTTAGCGGCCAACATTTCAGACAGAAAGATCAAATGAAAAGGACATAATCACTTATCCAGTCCCTATATGTCATCAGAACTTACATTTTAGTACCTATACTTAATTTATTATTTTTCTTGTCCCTCGTTACTATTTAAAATTGATACCCGTTGACAATTTTTCTGAAAATAACACGGATTAACGTTAGACACATGCTGAGCTTGTTTTTTTTGTTCCGTATTATGGTGCATAGTTTTTTTTTAAATTACTTTAAAATATATAAAAATATTTTTTATTTGTGACACTAACATATTAAAATAATAAAAAAATATTAAAAATCATCAATATAATATTTTTTCAGGTAAATAAAACTTTTAAAATATATAAAAAAATAAAAATTACAGTACTCTCAACATTCATTTAACTATTAATAATTTTTTTTTTGATAGTTGTTAGCGACTCTTAGCGATAGTAAATGACAACAACCTATTTACACCCTAACGTTGATTTCTTGTGATTTTTCTCAAATATTGTCATTTTAACTAATGATCTAACGACACGTGGAGCACTAAGAAGAAGAAAATTTAGTTCAAGAATTCAAATTGAGATTTCAATAAGGTAAAGGCACCAAAGAAGTACCTATAATCGGAATGGCAAAATCTAGTAATTAACAGAAACTGCATGCCCTTTTTGTAACCTGCCAACAACATGATACCGCTTCATCAAGTTTTCCCTCGCTCGAGGATGTAAGCTCCACCTTCCTTTCCCTTGTCTTTCTAAAGTCTCTGTTCTTTATTGACTCCCAAGAAAACTAAAAATCAAAAAAATAAAAGATACACGCAAGGGAGGAAACAAACAAAGAAAGAAACTGAAGGGAAAGTGAGAGAATTTTAGCCAAACGGGAAAAAAATAAAAAACAGAGAGACGAAGAGAGAGCGAGACAGTAGAGAGAGAGAGAGAGAGAGAGAGAGAGAGAGAGAGATGAAGCACATTTTCAAGAAGCTACACATAGGCAGCAACCACGAGTCATCGCCAAATCGAACAAGTAATGAAACAGCCACCAGTGCATCATCACCACCATCATCAGGTCCCTCCGATCAACGGGCCTCCGCCACCATAAATTCACCTGCGAGTCCTCCATTAACATCGCCTTCGTCGGCGACGACAGTGCAACCGTCTGCGATTAGTAATCTGACAGATTACTTTACGTCGGAGGAGGAGTTTCAGGTGCAATTAGCGTTGGCGATTAGCGCGTCGAATTCGGAGTTTAGAGACGATACGGAGAAGGATCAGATCCGTGCCGCGACGTTGTTGAGTTTAGGAGGAGGGAATAATCGGGTTGATGTGGATAGAGAGAAAGGAGAGGAAAAGGTGGAGGATATGTCGAGATATTATTGGGTGAGTCTTTTTGTGATAATAAATTCTTAATTTTCTCGCTTCTTTAGTTGAAGTTCTTAGTGAATGAGTTTGAATTGCTTGCTTGCTTCTTCTTCTTTTTTTATCTTTTTTTGTTGTTGAATTAGTTGTTGCAGGGATGTTCAGTGTTTGAAGTTTCTGTAATTTAGCATTCAAAATGAAGGGAAAATGAAGGTGATTTTAACTGTTATTGAGACTGATTATTGTAAGTAATTAAATTCTAGTTTAATTGAATTAGGGAAATTATGTAGTCAATATGAACTGCTTTTAGGTCTTCAATCTGGATAATTGTAGTGGATGAGCCTAGGAGTCAATAAATTCTTTCTGCTTATAGTAAGTTACTAAGTGTCAAGTTCAGCTGAATTAGGGAAATTTATTCAATTTGAGCTGTTTTTGAGTCGTCAATGTGGTGAATTGTAGTGGATGAGTTTCACATTTATTAGATTTATGGGAAGAAAGATTAAAATGTTTATGAAATCTGGAGGTGAAGTGTTCAGTCCGTCTTGGATACTATGAAGTGTTAGTGAATAAGCTAGAAGTGGAGTCGTTTTATGTGGGTTTTGGTTGTTGACTGCCAGTTTCTGCGCAGGGCAATTAATTTTGAAGCGTACATAATAGTTCCTTGTGCTCATAGATCATCGTGTTTGCCTGCATCCTTAAAGTTTTTTTGGTTGATTTTTCTTTTATTAACTATTAGTTTGTATTTAATTTGTCGTACATTGGTTTGAACATCCAAAAACTTAAAATATATATATATTTTTTTGTTTAACTTTAAATTGATATAATCTCATATATTAAACTATATGTGAAAACTTATTTGGCCAGAAAGTGAAAAATTTGGCAGTGTGTTGTTTGTGAAGATAAAAATATGGTCTGAATCAATTCTTCTGGATATGCTGTTGGCAACAATAAAATGATTTGGTTCTATTAGTTATAAAATGATTTGATTCTATTAAATTAGCTATAATGCAGTTTGCAAAACATAAAATTTTTAATGCTAAGCTAAACCTTGTAACGTTTTACATAAAAACTTTCTTAGGTCAATGGATTTTGAATATTTCTCATTGAAAGAGTAAATTGGTAAAGTGAAAGAGCAATGCTGCTGTTTGCAATACTCTTATTATACATGACGCAATTGAGGAAGGGTGCGTGGATGCTTCATAAATGATAAATGCGTGGCACACCTGGACTTTTCCAACTTCAAAGGTTCCTGTGAATGTGTGCTATCAAATAATGCTTTTCTAAATTTGTTTTCCTTGACCTGCGTTGGATTGCTTCACCAGGAGTATAATGTGCTTGATTATGGGGAGAAAGTGATGGATGGTTTCTATGACGTGCTATGCACGAGTTCAGCAGTCCAAGGAAAAATGCCATCTCTAACAGATCTAGAAACAAATGCTAGCAGTTCTGGTTTTGAAGCGGTAATAGTTAATCGAAAAATTGATCCCACCTTAGAAGAGCTGATGCAAATTGCACAATGTATTGCATTAGATTGCCCTGCTACCAATGTTGCTGTTTTGGTACAGCAGCTGGCTGAACTTGTTACAGGACACATGGGTGGGCCGGTGAAGGATGCCAACTTGATTTTGGCAAAGTGGATAGAGAGAAGCTCAGAATTAAGAACTTCTCTTCAAACAAGTGTATTGCCTATTGGGTCCATAAATATTGGTCTGTCTCGACATCGTGCTTTGCTTTTCAAGGTCAGTATCATCTTTTCATTAGAGACTGCCTGAGGTTGTTGCTGCTGCAGCAATCTTGTATATCTTAAGTGGGGCTGCTTGTAATAGCTATATTCATAATTTTTGTTCACCTGATCTAGGTGTTGGCTGATGCCATAAAGTTACCTTGTCGACTGGTGAAAGGTAGTCATTACACTGGCATTGAGGATGATGCTGTCAACATAATAAAGTTGAAGGATGAAAGGTTGTGGGCTTTCCTTGCTGTGTTTTTTTTATATGTATCTATTATCTCATTATTTATCTTTTCTGTGACTGTCCTTTTTAGTTTAAATTATGTGATCAACTCTTTCTGTCTTTCGTATTGAAGTCATTCTTTGAAAAGAAACTTCAAACTGCTTATTGATGGCCCACCTGAAGTCCATGCTAACTTAGGATCCTGTTTAGAAGTAAAATGGTGGAAGAAATAACCAGAGCAAAAGAAACTCATTATCGTAAAACTGATAAAGATCTTAAGGAAAATGGAACATTACAAAACATTCATTCAATGTCTAAGAAGAGGTAATGGAATCTGCTATTTTTTGTTGACCGGTCATTAGTTGCTCTGTTAAGCAGGAACAGAGCTCAGGCTTAGGTAATAAACATTTGAAATAATGCACAGCATGCTTGCATAGAGTAAGAGAATGGAGTTATTTGTCTCTTGATCGTACAGATCAATTATGATCCACAATGTAAAGGCTTGGATGCCTATTTGAAAGGTCATGGCAAAGTACATGTTCTCATTATGCGCATATGCGCACACAATCCTCATTGTTTGGTCCTTTCAGGCCACCACAACTAATCCTCATTTATGCTTATTGTTGTCTGCAACTTATTGTTTTCTTTGTTTCATCTTCTTTTGTGTTCATTTCTGTTTCTAAAGATGGATTTTTGCTCCCTCGTGGTTACATAACATAAAATCCAGATGGTCAAATCTAAGCAACATCTTATGCACAGATTTTGTAGGAGACACTGGAGCTATTCTTTGATATTCTTGATGAACTTGTACAAATGCTTACCTGCATCTCTGTGCCCTGTTTCTGTATGGTAGAGGAAACACATTTTGTTTGTTTCACTTGTAACTATATTTTTTCTGCCTTCAGAGAGTTTTTGGTCGATCTCATGGCAGCTCCCGGAACGCTGATACCAGCTGATGTCCCAAGTGCAAAAGACAGTACCTTTAAGATCCCTGCTCTTCGCCCCTCTAATGACACTGGAGTTGTTTTCACCAGACCAAATCCATTACCTGGTGAGGGCACTAGTCAGAGCTCTTCAGTGGATGGTATTTCACCTTTCAATAGTAGATTAAATTCTGAAAATGCAGAATCCCTACCTTTTTTCTCTGGTTCAAGTAGTGACGCTGGTGTTGGTTCTTCTGGAGTAGCTAATAAAGCTGCTCCTACTAATCAGTTTGGTAATATATCTTCCACAGCCATTGGGACTTCTGTATACAAGGGGAGTCGTGGGGCCCATGCAGTCGGTGATGGTGTGCGGATGAATGTTAATGTAGTTCCATACGGTCCTAATAGCCCAGAGGATTCTAAAAACCTCTTTTCAGATCTTAATCCATTCCAGATCAAGGGAACTGGGAAAAGTTTCATGCACCACAAACCTGCAGAAAATAAAATTAATGAGTTTCCAGGACGGAAAAATAACCCTGTTCCTGGTCCGCCTGCACCGTTGGTGTGGAAGAATCGATATGCTTACAATGAGGTGCCTAGAAGAAAAGAGAATGAACTTGTGGAGGGCCTCTATCCAAGAATTAATCGGGAACCAAGTAATTATAATCAGTCCTTAGCTTCCACCAGTTCTTCTGAAAAAGTTTATCCACAGGGTTTCAAGTCATCTAGTAATTTTAATCCATCCAATAAAGAAAGTGACACCAGGAATTATGCAAGCGGTGTCAGTTCAGCATTGTCATCAGATCCTAGTCAATGCTACAGTTTTCCTTCTGTTGAGGAAGCAAAATCAAATTTTAAAGAAAATAAACTCTGGGATGCAAAGAATTTGCAAAATGACTCGGAAGCCATGGCTAAAGAACATGAAGACAATGAAATTGCTTTCCATGACCGTAGAAAGTGCACATATGACAGATTTATGGGGACCAATCTAAAGTTGAAGGATCCAGAAAGTCCAAGTGCATCAGTTGATCCGATCTCTCACAGGGTTGATCAAATAATGGATGATGTGGATGTAGGTGATGAAATTTGCTGGGAAGATTTGGTAATTGGTGAAAGGATTGGACTAGGTAATGTAAATGACTTGTCAGATTTTGTATTAGAATTGATAATGAATTCACTATCGCTGAGTTGCTTCTACATAAATGTGTGCATACATGCAAGTGTGTGTGAGCATGCACACTCACACACAACATGCAATATGACATGCATCTCGATAACTTCAACATAAAACATTCTTTAGAAGCTTTTTCCTTGTTCTCATGAGAATTTGCTTTTCCTGCTATTTGTTCGATAACTTCTTTTGAAATCGAAAAATAGTATGGCCTTAATTTTCTTGTGGAGGTCAAAAACTCTCTGCTTTCCTTTTCCTTTGTGTCTTATGCTGTCATAATTATAAGGAGGATTAATGTCTGAAGACAGTCTCTGAGAGATGTTTCTGGTGAATAGGTTCATATGGAGAGGTCTATCATGCTGATTGGAATGGCACGGTGAGCTTGGCTCTCCTTCATTTACTTGTTTCTGCTTTTGTATTTTGTTGTTATAGCTCAATTTTGATTTGTTAGGAATGTGGACCATCTGTCTCATTTTTCTCTTGATATTCTGGCTTTATCTTAATCAATTGATGTCTAAATTTGATTCTCTTTCCAGTTATTCCCTTTTTACATTATTTCAAGTGGTTTCCTTTGGGAATTTATAGTGAAAGAGAACTAGAGATAGATGTAGCACCAGAAAGTTAGTCTAATTTGGAAAATCCACTTTCACTTGAAACTGAAACATGTGTCTTACATTAATCTGGATATGTGGTTACAGAAGAACGCTCTACATGACATTTAAGCATAGTGATTAATTGTTCTGTTATACTAATTACTAGCATTAGTGCTTGTTTGCTGAATTCTTGGGCTGAATTTTGGAATTATGGAGGGAGAAATAGACTTGTAATTTCTAATCTTCTAGTGGGTGGATTGTTGTTAAATCACAGGAGGTTGCTGTGAAGAAGTTCCTAGACCAAGATTTCTCAGGTGCTGCCTTGGATGAATTCAAAAGAGAAGTAAGAAACAATTCAGCCTTCCTAATATTCATTTAATAAAATCTATTTCCTCTCTCTTTGAAAGAAAATAAATTTGGCATTTTATAGTTACCATTTAGCTTCACGAAACCAAAAGATACAAAACATATAAGAACCGACATGGTGAATAGCTTGGTCATGCCATGTGTTGCCATGCATGTGGCTACAGACTTCTCTTGTTAGAAGTATCACCCTGTTGCTTTCTACCTAAAGTTCTTGGATTCAACAGCTCTTGATAATCGTTCATTTTCTGCTCGTGTCATCAAGATCCTCAGAAATATGTGACCTATAAAAATTGATTTAGGGTAATTTAAGTTGTCATTTGGTGCACAAATCTAAAGGTATCTGGGTGTGTCAGAGATCATGTTCTGTTTTCTTCAGTTCTAAATAATTGACCAATCTTTGATTTCTGCTCTGTATTGTAAGGTGCGAATAATGCGTAGATTGCGTCATCCAAACGTTGTTCTTTTTATGGGTGCTGTTACCCGTCCTCCAAACCTTTCTATCATCACAGAGTTTCTTCCAAGGTATATAATTCTGAGCTTCATTTTGTTGTCTCAGCTTAATGAGATAAACTTTCTTTGAGCAACAGCAAAGACCAGCTGTCTTTGTGATTTCACTTATGTGTGGGGTATTGATACTTGGTCTTCAGCTGACAATTTTTTGAATGATATTTTGGCTTGCTAGAGGAAGCTTATACCGGATTCTTCATCGACCTCAATGTCAAATTGATGAGAAGCGTAGAATAAGGATGGCTCTCGATGTGGTATGTGATTATCAGCCCTTTGTTCTTTTGAATTTGTACTTCACACCCTTGAGTCTGATTTCAAATTCCTCCTTGCACAACAGGCAAGGGGCATGAATTGCTTGCATGCCAGCGTACCAACAATAGTTCACCGGGATTTGAAATCACCGAATCTTTTGGTTGATAAAAACTGGACCGTCAAGGTATGGAACACTGCCACTATGGAACTTTATTCACACCTTCCTTTTGTTCATTGTTCCAAGTTTTTTTTGCGATTCTGTGAACCTTTCTTCCAGAAGAGAACGGAAATCCTCGTTGTAATTATTACTGCAGGACATGCACACATTTATTTGTTTTCTGTCAACTAGGTATAATCTACGTTGTTGGTATCAGAGACAGTTTTTAGTTATACAATGACAAAGTTCTTTCAGCTTATTTATCCTTTGGTGGCTACTGGTACAAGTTTAAAAAATGGGGGTGAATTGTCAAGAGTAATTATTACTGGTCATTTTTGAAGGTGCAAAAAGTGTTAAAATTATTTTTTAAGATTGTTCATTAGGAAGTTAAAAAACCATGTGTATCAATCGGTCTTTTATAATTAAATTCAAAAAAAAATATTAAATGATGTAATATTAGAAGGTACCACTAACAAGGTGTAAGTAATAAAGAGAGGATGGGCTATAAATTTGAGGAAGAGAGAGAAAAGGCATAAAAGACAATACCACCCCTTAAAAATGTTTCTCTTCTCTCACCAAGGGTAAACTGTACCCTCCATTCAGTGCCATCTAGGGGTTAATTCTTAACCTTATTAACATTTACTTCTCCACTTTTTTGCACCAGAAAACAGTAACAATTACTCTTGTGAAATTTAACCCCATAAAAAACATGCCATTACTTGTAGATTTGCTACTTGCTCTCGTACTACTTTAATATGAGTGTCATAGTTGTATTGGCATGTATTTTCTTGAGTCGTCATGGAAAAGGGTATGACTCATGGTGGAGCCATGGGAGGTAGTGGTATGGATTTACTCTTAGCTTTCAAGCTCAGAACTAGAACCAGTCTAATATTCCTATGATTTTTCATGAACATGAACTGGTGTGCTTGGCATTAATTATGAACTCTTAGTGGCACCAAAGAGTTACTCCTAATTTGGACTGTAGACCTTTGATCTTAAACTTCAAACTTCTCCTTCTCTAAAGAGTGCAGAATCACCCTAGGGCTGTTGTGGCTTGCTAACACTCCAATCTCAAATGTTGCATGTGTCTGCTTGCTGATAACTGTTGTTTAATTTAGGCTGCAATCTTGTAGCTCTTGAATCTTGAAAACCTTGATTAAATCATACGAAAATGAGAGTTCCTTCACAAGAGGGAATAGGGTGTAATTTAAGAGAAAATACCATAGAAGCTCCACTCCCTGGGTAACTTTATTCAAATCTTATCCTGCCTTTTGGTGTTTTTTCGACCTAGTTTTGAGGAGGATCATGTTGCTTGAGCTGTTCTACACTTACTGATTTTTGTTTACCCAGCCGAGTTGCTTGCAGCTTGTAATGGTCAAAAAGTCCAACAAGATGGTTTAAATGTTGAGTCTGTGTTTTCTTCAATAATTTGATTTTCTATAAGACTATATGTGACAGGTTGCTCAAAAGTTAAAGATGCAAATCAAGAAGAAGCAAATAATAGTCGGCAGTTAGAATTGGTTTTTGGTGCTGTTTTTGACAGATTGTATTGTTTCACTGGCAGGTTTGTGATTTTGGGCTCTCACGCTTGAAGCATAACACCTTTTTGTCATCCAAATCAACTGCAGGAACGGTAAGGATCTGATCTTTCATCCAACAATCAGGGGAAAAATAAAGAAGCTTTTGTGGCTACAGGGAGTATATGCATTGTTTTGTCTTTTATTCCTGATTGAGTTGTCTTTAATGTGTTAGCCTGAGTGGATGGCACCTGAAGTTCTCCGTAATGAACCCTCTAATGAGAAGTGAGTTGATGAATTTTTCCTCTTACCATTTTCAGATTTACTTTAATTCACTCGCACTTCCAGCTGTCACATCTATGTGATTGCTGTGGATTCCCCTTCGTAGTTGGGAATCCCAATTGTTAGTTACAGTAATGGTCGTTATGATAAAACTAGCTTTAGAATGACTATGAAAATGGAAAGCCAAGTACAGTTCTGTCATCTGTTGTCTTGGAGAAGGGATTTCACTGGTGCTAGCATCGTATATAAATTTATTGGATCACCATAATAAATAGGTAATTTGTGTCTTCTGTTGAGTGAACACAGGTGTGATGTATATAGCTTTGGAATCATTCTTTGGGAGCTCGCAACGATAAGATTGCCCTGGAGTGGGATGAACCCAATGCAAGTTGTAGGTGCAGTTGGTTTCCAGAACCGCCGCCTTGAAATCCCCAAGGAAGTTGATCCCTTAGTTGCAAGGATAATTTGGGAATGTTGGCAGACGTAAGTTGAAAAGAAAATTCTGTAAAATTGGTTCCTAGTATCACCCCCCAACTAATACAAATCCAGACACTGATGGCTCTCTTTGTTGTGTTATTCTCCAGCGATCCAAACTTGCGTCCTTCATTTGCACAGCTTACAGTTGCTCTCAAGCCTTTGCAGCGGCTGGTCATCCCTTCACATCTGGACCAGCCTAGCCCACCTCTGCAACAAGAAATTGCAGTAAATTCTACACCCTGAGATGTCTCAATTTTGAAATTGTGAATATGTAGACATTCTGTTATTGGTCTTTGGTGAGGTCCTATTGTGTGACATTCCAAAAACCGGATAACAAGGAGAAAAGAATAGGAAAAAAAGAAGTTTAGACAGCGTTTTGTGTAAGTAATGCATGTGCGTAAGCTCCTGCTGCCAAATAATTATAGCAGCACTTCTTTGTACAGATGGGTTTCCATGAACGCGCATTTAAAGAATTAAAACCCATGTAGCGTATTGAACGACACTCTTCGATCTATCTAGGTTTCTCCGTTTATTGTCTCATGTTCTTCTATCCCCCACTATCAAATCTATATTTTTTATGATCTTAGGCAATATATGTCAGCTTAGAAAACAACTTCTTTCTTTTCCGATTACTAGAGCCTCAAGCTTCATATTAATACACATAGGGCTTGCTTACGTATTGTAGTTTCTCGATGTGGGATACTTAAAAGTTGAGATCTCAACAACGCGTCATTGCAATTTGTATCCCCTACGCACATATTTTCTTGGAAGTCCATTGAGTTTATACCCCGATTAGGCATGTGTATCCAAAATTGATGGAGCAAAAGTTATTTGATTATATGCTAGAGAATTAATATCTTGAACCCGTGAAGGTTTTAAATCATTTCCATCCCAAGTATTTGTACCCAAAAATGAACTTCGAAGGTTGATTTTGGAAGTGTAAAGGCAGAATTTCCCCGGAGCTCAGCATCGAGCCCTCAAAGTCACTTGAGCAATGCATCATTGCCCATTATTGTCACGGTTGTTAATGGTCTGACTTGGGATGTTGGAAGAGATTTGTGAGGAACAAAAAGACAAGAACAATAGAATCTACTTTTAGTTGAAGAGGAAATACCAACTCATATTTGACCGCAACAATGATTGATTTACAGCAGATGACAAGGTCATAAAACTTATGCAGCAACAGCAGAATGCCATACCTTATGTTGCTTATTTATGTCACACAGTATTTGCAGTTGCATAGCGAAGGACTGGATTCATATTTTGTTGAACAGTTCTCTCCAAGTACTTCACTCTGGAGCAGTTGGTGACAGTTGACACCGCTAACCTTTTAGCAGTGTCAATTTTCAAGGCTTTTACTATGCTAGTAAGAGATGGATTTTGAAACCAAGAAATTGTTCTCATGGGGATGGAATCAAAAGAGCAAGAAAAATGCATAAGAAACAAATCTCATAACGCATTGAAAAAGCCCTCGTTCTAGAGAGAGAGAGTAAACCTGGGCTCTGTTAATTCCGAAATGACAGATGAAAGGAGAACAGAGGAGAGAGAAAAGAAAAAGGATGGTAGTGGAGAAAGGATGATTAAATTAGGGCTCGAGAATAAAGCCCACCTACATCCTATCATTTAAAAATGACAACAAATTTCTTTAATTAAATTGTAGTTAAACGTTCTTTATAGAATATTTGCGCCCCGTCAGTCATATGAAACTCGTAATACTAAAATTCATGGCTTGTTATAAACTTCTTACTTGAATTGATGGGGCGCTCATTCTGACGAAGAGAACCCTCCAAAAATAAGCGTATGCCGCTATCTGCGGCGAGCACACGGTATTCTTTAGTAAAAGGCGAAAGAATAGTTCGCTCTGTGCCCACCGCGCGGCTGCGTGAAGATTACCCGTTGTTGGCTTTGCATTTTATAAGCACTTGATGGAAGCTCAGTTCCTTTTTTTTCGATGTGGGATATCTGATAATCGTGACCCTACCAAATACAAATCAGACCATTTGATGGAACCAAGAGCAGGAGTAGGAAATGCAAATCAGTGACAAGACCCTTCTGTTACTTTCTTGCTACTGGTTCCATTTGGGTATCAAGTGATGAAGCTATAGAAACTGCTTTCTTTGAAAGAAGGTGTGCTGGCATGGACTTCTGGCATGGTAACACCTATTTTATTATCCATCTCCATTGGGACTCGAGCCAAAAAAATCAGAGTCTAGAGTTATATTTCTTCTTCCCCCCAATTCTTAAGAGTGTTCTTTCGTATGCCTTGAGTACTGTTCCCCACAGCAGTTGTGGCGATAGGTTAGCAAAACAGGCCAGAAAATGATTGAACACCAAGTGTTGGAAGGTCTACCGCCTGTTAATGCTAATTCAAACTCATTTCCTACTCCATTACTCAGTCAAATAATGATTTCGTATGCCTTGGGTTGTTTTCAAAAAGCTCTTAACATTATCAATCTGATACATCGATGCTATGCATATGGATTATCAAGTTTGCCTATTGGCTCTTCTTATTAACTCAAATTTTCTAAACTAGAACTGGGCAGGGGCAGTGACTTGTTCAGCCAAATCTTGACGTAGGCTCCCCCACTTGGGGAGAGCCACTGGAGGTCACTAACCTAGGCCACGAGCCTTCTGATCACCCATTGACCCCGTGCGTGTACGTCCCACATCCATTCATCTTCTACATGCTTGCCTTGCCTTCCAGCTTATGGCTTTCCGATGTGAGATTTTCCTGTTGCCATACACATCCTGTCATCTTCTACATTAAACATTGAAAAGATTAGAGATCTGCTAGTTTGGAGCCATGACAACATGGAGACAAGGTAATAGAAAACAGCGAAAGAGAGACATTTTGGTAGAACTCATGCCATTGTCAGGTTTCTCCACTATATGTTGCTACATCCATTTTGAATCCAAAAAACCACTTGATGTTACCCCATTGGACTCATGTCATCATATATGCAAGTGACAGAACTTGAGATGATTATAAAACAGCTTAATTAGCACCGACACGCTTTCACAGTATCTTGAAATAGCACACCTTTCTCAATTCTCATGGAAAATCACAAGCAGTATTCATTGCTCAGTAAGACCAACTCAAGCACAATATATGAGAAATACTATGAAACTAGATTTCGAAGCTAAATACATTAAGCAGTTTTCTATGTTTCCTACATAAGAGGTAAAGTAAAGGTGATAAGAAAGATGGCTACATGATTATGAAAGAAAAAATAATAATAAGCTCCCTTTTTTTGGCGTAGCTACAAAAATGGTGCTGGTTTGTAATAGTCATTGCTTGCAATCTACAGGCTACATTTCTCAACACTTGCCCTGCCCCTCAATTCAGAAAGAAAAACATCAACAAACATGCATAGAACTGAATAAAAGCTGAGTTAGGTAACAGAAGGCATGCGAAAGAACAATGAGCTTAGGTGTAGTGCAACAAAGCACCGTAGTTAAAACTGACAAGCTCCATAAGGAAATCTAAAATAAACTGAAAACACCAAATAAACTTTCACCATTAATTTCTTCAGTGAAAACAAAATATCGACTACTTACCTTGATGAATTCTTCCATGTTTACCTTTTTTGGATCCATGATCATGCAGTGTAACTAGTATTCTGTGCTGTTCCTCAATCTTTGTGTTCTGTCTTCTAAATGTATTTACAGTTATATCCTGCATATAGGCCGGGCACAGAAAAATAGAAAGCCAAAGCAACAACATTTGCCATCCACTTTCGTTACAAGGGACACCATGCAGGAAAAAAAACATAATTGAAGAAGTTAAAAAGTACCCGTACTTTATTATGTATGTACATAAGAGCTTGATTCAATTAATTTGATTATGCCTTCGGTCTACTCTATCACCTCTATGCTCTCAATTAGAACTGAAACTCAATTATACTTGCCTTCTTTATACACTTAATTTCTGAAATAAATTTCTATCCTTTCAAATAAGTATGAGAGTTGTCATCACTAGCATAGATTTATAGAATTGAGATATCGTATAAAATGAAACATAGCAAGCCTTAAGTGCATGAAATACAGAAAAAATCAATCATCACCACAACCAAATTGAGGAAAGAAATTAATTATAGCAGAACAGACTAGAGCTTTTTAAATGGGAAAAGCAAGCAGTTAGTGTGGGGAAATAATGCATAAAACTGCAGATAACCAGCAATGGTAACCATTGACGGAAGAGTGGCATTCTGGTTTATAATTGAAAATAAAACTTCACCACTAGCTACAGATAACCCAAAATGCCAACAAGTCTCCTCAAGGGGTGGTGGACCAGAGAAAGCAACTTCTCTAAGGAGCTTCAATCAGATGCACATGTATGCACTAGAAACTAGAGATATCATCATGAAAGAGAAATTTAGTTCATACAGTGATTTATCATAAGAAGAGTAATTTATTCAGACAAAATTAAGTCTGTAGAGTGGCTTAAATAAAGTTGGTTAAGATTTCTAAACCTGAAGGTTATTCGATGTGGTTTTTTCTCAATGGAAGAAAAAACAAACACAGAAAAATCTTTAATATAATAGAATTATGAGCAGAAAAGAAAAGTATGAAAGTATACAAACAGTCACAATGCATGCATGAAATGTTGGCAAATAAATCAACATCAACTTATATTTCATCTTGTAAATTGGTATTCTAAGTAAGAATCATTTGCAACAGAGAACATTCTGAGAATGCAAGCAGATTCAGGAATGGAATATATATTAACACAGCCTATGCATCTGCAATAAAAGATGCTGGCATAACTGCAGACATTCACCGATAAGATAAAAACTAAGAACTGCTAAATAGTTGACTCTCCCTCTCTCATATGACTAGTGCTAAAAAGCTCTGAATTAGAAACTGGGATCGTGCATGTATACCCAAATAAAATCCAATTAAATCACACCACACTATCATTTTGTATTTGAATTACTCCAGTGCAAAGTGTTCACCATTCTCCATTTCATAAACCAAATTGACCTCTCTATTACCAATTTGTGTGATCATAGCAACAGAGTCAGTTGAATTGATAGAGCTATAAAGCACAATCAGTGGTGCCTAATTTGCACTCATATCAGATATGACAAGCATTAAATTTCTCACATCTGCTCACCACCAAGAGGACAACAGCCTGTGCCTCAATCAATGATTATGAGCTCCCCTCATCCACAAACATTCTCCCAAAACAACCTGAACATTTATTCTTCAATCAAAGCAAACACTATAGGATGAGTTCATTTATGACAAGTAATCCAGCATCATATCAAAAAGAAATAAGACTACAAGCGACCAGTTCATCTAATATTTATTCAAAGTGCACATCTGCAGACATTTGATGTCTCTGACATTCACACACTGCTGTCCACTGAAAAGAGAGCGACTACTAACATACATATGAAACTCAAAAGAGAAACATGATGATAGCAAATCCATTTTATTTCCTAGTCTCAGATTTAAGACAGTTAATGTCCACGGCTATCATCATGGTCATTGACATCAGCAGAGGAAGAACCCCTGGCAGTGCTACTCACAGAAGGATTGATGACTCCAGCGATATTCGCAGAGGAGGATGAGGTTGGATTTTCATTGTCTGCAGAAATCTTCTCAATTTGCTTCAATATGTTTTCCTTAACTTCTTTCAAGGACTTGCGTAGCATTTCCAACTCGTGCAAGCTGAGTTCATTAATTGGCGCACCAAACAAAGACTCGCTACGGGCCACCTTCTCCAGCTCCTCAAGTTCCTTCCCTCGCCGCTTTAGGGCATCCAATTCTTTGAGGTTATCAGAATACTGTTTCTTAAGCTTATCCAGAGTGGCCTTGTGTTCAGCCAAGTGCTTGTCAAAGTCTGTGCTCCCAGGGTCAGCTAGCTTTTTCATAGCTGCCTCAACACAGAGATGACAAAGAGAGGAATGGCTATCACCACGGGACAACATAATAAGCAGAGTCTCAACAACACACAAGGTTTGAACTTCACTGACAGCCTTGGAGGCTCTAGATCGACACTTCAGAAATTTATACACAATGGAGAGTGGTTTTCCTTCAATGGGATTGAGAAATGGTGAGGAGAATCACATTGATTTATAGGCGTGTGGCCCCCATCTAGTACACAACCATACTATTTTGTAAATGGTAACCTCAATATCCTTCCATATATTTTCTCAGCAGTTACGGAAAAACGAGTAAATCTTATCATTATAGCAGTACACAGAATGGAAATTTGTAATTAAAGAATACCCTAAAATTGCACAGCGAAAGTATTGGAGTGTTAGTAATTTGAATAGAAATGGGGCTAAAATCCAATGAGCCTACTAAAGTAAACAACAAAAGGAAAGTTCACGGATAAAGGAACAGCTTAGAACTTATCTCGTTTGGCGTCAGCAAGATAAGTTTTTCATAAATCAAGGTTATCCCAGACTGGCCCAACTCATCCTAGAACTTAAAATTATGCATCTATATTCAGTGAATCTCTATTCTAAGCAGTCAAACATGAAAAATCCCTAAATGAAGAAGATTACTACAACGAGTTTAAAAATTTGTAAGAAAGTGAAACTGTGAAGAGTTGGATAATAGTTCTGGCCTTAATTAATGCCATTGAATTGCTCTGTTATTTCGAGTAAAATAAAACATGGAGAAATATAGTAGCTGTCTTTATGTTATAGTATAAATTTATTTCATATTTCTTTTCAATGATTGAGTGCTTGCACTTGAATTGCACAAGCCCCGGTCATTTGAAAATTTTCCAACATAAGAACTGTAAGAAATTTCCTCATGGGAAGGTGCCAGACGACACCAGCATTTATAAGTTGATGTTATTTTCAACACCGATAATAGTTTATCCTTTAAACTATTAGAACCGCAAGGATAATAGGATGTTTTTTTCCTCATATACTTTCAAATTGATAGCACATAAACTCAAACAAATAGTGTTCATTGAAATGCAATCACAATCTCGTAGATCCGTCGTATTAAATTTCATTTCATCCCTTTTGTAAAACTAAAATTCTAATACTACTGATAGAGTCAAAGATGAAGCATCTCTACTAGCTTTTAATTATAGACAGATGTCATAGTCATTTATGATTATTTTTCAAGCTTGAAGCGCACATAATCGAAGTAACAAAAGAAGGCACATGTTGGAGTTTTGAGAAATGAAAAATCCCAATCCAACTTTGTAGTTCTTGCGATGATTTTACCGTTAGTATACATTATAAAAGAAACTAGTGATTATATCCGAAGCTTAGATTGTTAATAACATACACATAGAACAAGAAAAGGAGCATCATGGATCACAAGTTTACAGCACAAAAACTTTCAAGTAGCAACACGTTAAGGTTCTGTGAGTACCTTGTGTCAAGTCATGGAAGAAAATACCTTGTCAGCCTAATAGTTTCTCCAAATGATTTCTGCAAAGTACAAAAACTCCATAAGAAATCAGAAACAATGACTTGATAAATATCTTTTACCAATGTGCTTCAATTGTTTGGAATTAACGTACGAACTCATCAAGCAGAACAACTTCTCACTGTGTGTCTAGTAGCTTTGATCCCATACAACATGGATTCCACCTCCACATTCCCATCATATCAATTCTAGCAGATGGGTTCAGAAGATCCCAATATTAGCATTTCCAAAATCAATGACATATCAAGCCAGACAATCAAAAAGAAAGAAAGATAAGATGTTGATTGAAAATCAGACATCGACCCAACAAAGAGAAAAGGGAAAGAAATCAAGGGTTTGCATGCTTCTCGTATAACCCCTGTCAAATACTATTAAAATTATCATTGAAGATAATATTCCAAAAATATTCACCTCTCTCTTTCCTTCCAGAAATAGCTCTATCTCTTCCAAAACTCCCCCATCTTCTTTTTCTCGTCCCATCTTCTAACTCCACTTTTTTTAACACCATTGTTTTCTTCGACTAAACCAGCTCCTGTAATTCTCTAGTTCTTGGGAAAACACACGAGTAGAAATCCGAGGGTTAAACAGGTTCTAACTTGCAATGCTTTGTTTGGTCTAGGAGTGCCTAAACTAGTTGTTAATTGCTGGAGTGGCTGCTTCGGTTTTTGAGCCCAAGAAATTGCCTGAAGTGGGAAAGAATATTGGCAAGATTGTCAAAAGCTTCCAACAAGTTGGTGGTTCCTTCTGGCTCACTTTTGATATTCAAGTAAAAGATAGAAAGTTTTGAATTTTATTATTATGTTGTTTAGTATCTCGGTAGAGAATATGACTGGAGATTTAGATTTTAATTTGTTATTATGTTTTAAAAGTATTTTTTAAAAAATTTAATTTTATTTATTTAAATTAAGTTTTTCTTATTGCTAATGTTATAAATATTTTTTAAAAAATAAAAAATATATATTATTTTAATATGTTTAAAAACAAATATTTTAAAAATTAATACTCTCTAACTTTTTTTTAATGTAACCAATTAAGAATCCAATACAATAAAAAGAACACAAAGGGAGATGAAAGATTGTTGGCAATATTATGGTTGATTTTTTTTGGGTGTTTGAGTGAAACCCATTAATTTTTATTGGAATATTTCTAAAAAAAATTAATATTTTAAAAGTTTTTGATTAAAAAGGTTTTTTTTTCTGTTAATACATGTTTTTTCAAATCTTTTTCAACAAATTTAATAAAAAATTAATCTGAGATCGGCCGTTTTATACCTTCTTTAAAATGCCTCTATTCTATGTCATTTTACATAAATATAAAGATACTTGTAATAAAAATAAATGATTTTTATAATAAAAATTATTTTTAAATTAAAAGTAAAATAATTAAGATTGTTAATTCTATTTAATTTTTAAAAAATTTCAAACAATATAATTAATTCAATTTTATAGTTGCGATATTATTGTGAAAAAACATCTAGCAATTATTAATGAATATTACAATAAGAGATAAATTATAAAGAACACAAGATTTAATGTGGTTCGATAATATATTTCCATCCACATAAGTGAGGATTTTTTTTCATTTTTTATTATATCAAAATAAACTTATAAGATATGTATTTATAGTAGATTTTAAATCATCCAAAAAACGTAGCCACCTAAAGAATCATAACTATTAAAAAAGTATCAATAAATTTTTCTTAATACTTTTTATCATACCGCGGGGGCATCATTTTCTATAAACCATAAACTATAATAAATATTTTATTTCAAATATAAAAATCATAATAAATTATGAACTAATTCAATTCTATAATTTAATATTTTATTTTAAATATAAAAATCATAATAAATTATCAATTAAATTCAATTCAATATATAATTTGATTTTGTATAAATTTTGAGTTCAAACAAGTTG
>Ga0325402_1001556_pt1 | contig 18987 bp, 8 predicted proteins | sample PopdelMetagenome_22_FD_207212 | JGI IMG/M metagenome (GOLD analysis project Ga0325402, IMG submission 207212) | Populus deltoides microbial communities from Bellville, Georgia, United States - Xylem-PdKOR-R3 | ecosystem: Host-associated > Plants > Phyllosphere > Stem > Wood/Secondary xylem...
GATTAATAACTTATTTTTTAAAATCATTTTTTATTTATTTATATGATAACAAAAATAAACGATTACAAAATCGAGCACTGACTCTATACCGTGATTTTTTTTTAGAACGCAATAATCTCATAGAAAACAAAATAAAAAAATTATAATACTCAGTTCCTAATCAACCCAACATCGAAGTATGAAGAAAAAAGAAGAAAAGTTAAATATGTCAAACCTGCTAACCCAATCAACTCGTCAAACCCGCAAACAGGTCAATGGACTTTCTAATGTTTAGTAACATGATTTTTTTTCCAAAAATATTTTTTTAACTATATAATTAGAAAAATAAATAATCACAAAATTAAGTTAAGTTAAAAAAAAAAAAAACATACTTTGCCAAACCCGTAAGCTAGAGCAACCCAAGTTACCCCACCAAACTTGCAAAGCGGGTCGTTGACTATACAAAGTTTAATAACTTGATTTTTTAAAACTATTTTTATTTAACTAAATGTTAAAAAAAAAACAATATCGCAATGTCAGGATATTTTTCGAATGCCATGTGAAGTCGAGATATTTTTTCAATAACCATATAAAAAGAAAATTAAAATAAATTATCAATTATAATTTTCAATAACTATATAATATTAAGACTAGATTAAAAATAAATAAAGAAAAATTCAATAACTAAAGCAAAAAAAAAAAAAAAGAAGAAGAACCAAAATGTAAAAAAAATAGAAAAATATTGCTATATAAAGTAAACGTTTTTTCCCCACACTAAATATTTCAATTTCTTGTAGGAGGGAAAAAAAATTCCACACTACCAACTTTGATATTTTTTTTTTTAAAAAAAACGATGTAAATGCAATAGTTGATCATTGCACATTAAAATGATGTGTAAAAAAGATAGGCAAATATCAAATAGAGGAGAGATGCCTGCTGCTTAACCAGCTTTGGAGTTTGTAAAATCCATAAAAAACATATAATTGGGCCAAAAAAAGATGTGAGATCGACAAAAGTATATTTTTCACTTAAATCATGCGGGACTCCCTGGGGTCTCTTTCCATTAGGGCATTAACTTTTAATAAAAAGAACTGCACGAGATAGGAATCTGTCCCCCATGCAACCAAAAAGAACCTCTAATTTTGAACCCCAGTTGCTTTGTATTGGAGTTGGACTGGGTCTTCGCTTCTCGAACCATTCAAAACCGAACCAGAGGGGGGAAAAGCAAGAGAAAGAGGGAGATATATCAAGAATAATAGTAAACAAAGTGAAAGAAAAAGCTGTGAAGAGAGATGGCTCCTTTGCTTGTTTTGTAATCGACATAAAGATAACTACAACATCTTACTCAAGTGCTTAAAACCAAACATCTTTCTGGTAAAGATGTTCTTAGAATTTGTGTGTGGGATCTTAAGATTCAACATGAGATTTGGTGTCTGTGCTCCTTATTCCTAACAATGGAAGTAGAGGGCTTGTTTATCTCTTCCTGTAGGCATCGCAAGACATGCATACACGCGCTTCAACTTAGCATGATAACCCCATTGACAAATGCCTGTTTCCATGGTGAGATTAGTTGGAAATAGTGGCGAGATAAATTCTAATGTTTGCATCTTGATAAGCTTGCAATTATTGCTCGCCGATACACGCAACAGTGGCACCATTTAAGGAAAAAATGTTTCGAGAAAAGAGCAACTTTAGATAATGGGTACGCTTTAGTTGGGGAACACGAAGCAACTTTGAAAGGAGAAATCCAATCCAACAAAAAGCTAAATTAGCTGAATAGTAAGCAGTATATAATTCATGTTACAGTCCCGGTAATCATGTACGGAGACTAGAAAACTTTCTTGGACAGTGTTCCATTCTTTTCATGTAAAATAAAATAAAAAAAACCTATCCATGATCCCTTGTTGCTTTTAAAAGAAAGGGGAAAAAATAAATTGTTGAACAGGTAACACGCATATGTTTCAAAAGCTCAATCTTCCTTTCTCAAAGTTGGTGTTCGAACGGTTCCAGATATTTGAGACGATATGGTATCCCTCCTAGTCTGTTCCAATGGTCCGGCAGAATGCACAAGATTCATGATATGGAGGATGCTCATTTGAACAAAAATCATGGGATAGTCTCCAAATTCTATAGCACTAATAATTACGGTAATCACTCAACAAACTCCAAATATATAAACTGCAGGAAATCCAAGCATAACATATCTGTGCACTCACAGCCCCTAGCAATGACAATGTTTTAGTTGAATACAAAGAGTGATTTTTCCACTGAAATTTAGCAGTACTCCATGCAGCCCTAAAACTCAATGGATGTGATTCTTCCTCGCAAGTTTAAAGGTTCCTGGTCGCTTCAAACTTAGGATTGACCAGGTGGTTGTCTAGACTGGACTGTTTTCCTGAATAACATGGTTTAAGTAGAGGAAATATCAATTATGAGAATAAACAAGAGAATACAGAGGCAAACCTGCATTATGATAATATATACATACAAAATATGTTCAGATCGATGTGTAGAAAATGGAATTTACTGTGAACTGGTTGTTATCAGATAGTTCTATTCTATGTTGTGTTATTACTTTGTAGAAGGATGAACTACTTCTTCATTCCCTTGATCAAATGCAATTCTCATTTATCAAAAAAAAAAAAAAAGCTATACAATATAATTCCAGCATCCCTCGGATTTTTCATGCAACAAATTATGCAGCACAAAACACATTAGAGCATTCAGCACCCAGAATTCCAAATCCTAAGAACACAGAATCACAATAACAAATTACAGTGTGAGATCACACCCATCTAAATGATGCTATCCATCTCCTTGTTGTATTAAACTGAAAATATGGGAGGTTATGGTGTCCAAATGGAGCAAAAGTGGCTAAAAGATTTTTTGTTTGAGATTCTAAAAGAAGCTATTTGTGTTTCCTCCACGCATCTAAAGTGATCCAGTTCTCCCCCCAAAGTCTTTGCTTGTTGCACATAAAAATAAGAGAAAGACTGATATGTAAAGATGCTTTAGTTAAAGGGTAAAACCACCATCAGACGTTTCCTAGATAACAAATACCAGTTTGTGCCCCTTTCACCGCATTCACAAATCAAATTATATTAAAAAACAAAGGATCGATTTTTAACTTTACTCTTACCAACCAACCTCACCTAGAAGAAACTGTATGTTCACATAATGTCTAGTGTACTCTAGCATCTGCCTTGTTTGTTCTCATGCTACAACATAATACCATTATAATGACTGGATGTGCAATCATCATCAGTCAATTGAGCTTATATTCATGCAAGTTCGACTCGTCACAAGCTGACTCTAGCAAAAATTTCTCTAAAAACATTGAGTAGAGAAGTATGTACCTGTTGTGAATAGGATCAGGTCCATTGGGCACTCTTCTCTTGCTCACATAATTGAGATCCATGTCATGACGAATAAGATGACTCTCTCTTCCAGATAGCTTCAGATGCTGGAAAGTCCCGGCTGCTGGAACTCTAATTCTTGCCATTAGTGTCGTTGCATGGTTTGGTAGGATTCCAACATACAAGAACCAAATCACCCCCCAAAATATAACAGCTCCTAATAGGGCCCTCAAAATCCTACCACCCCTCCCCATGTTTTATCCTCTCTGCTCCCACTACTTTTCAATAAAGAATAATAGCTGGCCATTCAAAATGGAGATGTGAAAAGAACTCAGGACAGACATGTTGTTATCTTGAGGAGCAATGTGCGCATGGAGCACTTCTCTTAGACGGGTAGGCTGATGAGTGAAGGAGGCAAAGCAGGGCAATTTGACAAGTTCTTTGGTAGAAAGTTAGCTTGGCGGGTAAGAAGTGATTGGTTTTATTTAAAGGTGGAGAATCTGTAAGCAATGCTGGGGTGGGGAGTGTGTGTGCGCTACTGTGTGTATGGGAGTGCAAAATAATAAAACAAAGAGTTGGTTAACCTTGGTGCTTTATATAGAATGAGACCATGCGAGCTCTGTTATATTTTCTGTGATTTGTGCGTTTCCATGCAGCGAAAAAGGGGACCTCACTGTTTTCCCTAGCTCTTACGTTTTTATTAGCATAAAATTAGAAATAGGACCTCATGTCCCTTGTAGATCCACAACGAGGATGGGAAATTACCATTACTGGTTACCATCCCACCACTTAAATTGCTTGATCGAACGGTTAGAGTGCGTCCCTCTCTCAAGATGAAAAACTAACACATGAAGTGGCTCAAACAAATCCCACATAAAGGAAAGGAAAAGGCGTCTAATTAGGTGCATGGAAGCTAAAAAGAAGGAAGTCCATTAAGGATCCTCCACTCCTCTCTCAAAAATGAAAAAAGAAGAGAAAAGAATCAGAGAGAGAGAGAGTAAAAAGAAAAAAGGCAGAAGCAAATTACTACTTTCACCAGGACTTTGGCATTCTTATCGTACAGGTAAAGACAGAACTCTCTCCAGACTTTCACCCGAAAGCTGAGCTTGCTCTTATAAAGTCCTTCCGACTTAAACTGACTAGCATTTCTTCTTAGTTACCACAGAGTGCCAACAACATGAAAAACAATTATCCGACACTAATTATTAATCAACAAGACCAATGTACTTGGCAAGGGAGCAACTAATATGTAAAAATACTTTTGTCTGCCTGCCTGCCTTGAGGATATACACCCAGGCGATGGTCATTGATGGCTAAGAGACTGAATTATAACTAGTCTTACTGAATCGACCCATTTGGTGGATAAAATCCCAAGTGATGCCACTACAACTATTATTTCCCAGAAGAGTAGTGTCGTGATCATCTTCGAGAATCCGATTGCCAAAAAAGGTAACAACTCTCATTTCAACAGCTGACTGGTATATTAAACTCGAGTGATTGAGTTTTTCTTTTCATCAATAAGTTTCTGTATCACGAAAAAGAATTTTGGTATGAAAAAAGACCAGAAAACATACCCCACCTCATGATATTAAATAAGAGAGAGAGAGAGAGAGAGAGAGAGACTAATGCCAAATGGTTCCTTGGATGGCAACACTAGTTGTGCAGCTGCAGCAGTACCTGGCCAGAGTATCAACTAGGATGCTTTTGCCACCCATGCTAAAACGCTTTGTGATCCCTTCAGACTGCAATGCCAAACATGCACTACTGCAATGAAGAGAACCACAACGCAAATTGTGTGACTGCAGCTATGAATACTTTGGCCAACCACACCTATGGAGCATTGTGGTCTGTGGTCGCTTGAACTGCATTGTCAAGCATGTCTACATCAACAAGAAGCAGAACTATGGAGTCAAAAAATCAAGCGTGAAAAACTCAAAGTAATCTACTATTCTTCTCTCCTTAGAAACTACTCATCAAATAAGGTGGTTGCATTCTACACTCCAACCATCACCTTCTAAAGATAAAGCAATACATGCAAACATTTTCTAGAAAGAGTAGCTAAGCAATCTATATTGTAACCCAGACTAAGTGTATGCTCCTATCCAAAAACTTTCAACTTCACAAGTACCACCATCTCATCCAATTTGCCTTGTCTTCTCTCCTATAAGTTCCTCTGCTTAATATTTCAGAAGACTATTAACAACAAGGAGCTTAGCAGGTCCATGAAAATGCGAAGTGCTTACAATGCAGTGGCTCTTCGAAAATGTTATGCTCTTAAAGCAAAGCAGGGTTTAGCTGGTTTTAGATCAAAAGGAACACCCTTTAAAAGGAAAATGACGTCTTCGAACCAAGAGTATGGTACCACCTGCTTTAGCCATTATTTTCTTAAGTAATAATACAATTTTATCAAAGCACTACAGTAAGCTACTAAACATTACACAACAGCGATGACACAGCACGTCGATACCATACAGGCACATAAAACCATGGGATGAAATGAAGATATTCAAAACTATCAACTCTATGATAAATATAGATTCTATTTTATTATATAAGTTTCTTCCGAATCTAGCAATTACAAGCTCTATCTTGTTTAGGACTTTGTCCTATTTCAGATTTTGATTAAAGGGCTTCCCTAAGAGTTTAGTGCTTATGACAGAGACACTTCTTTACTGTGATATGATGGTCATGGAATGAATATTGACATTTGAGATTACTTATCCTATCTACTGTGTTATAAAATCACCCCCCCCCCCACCCCACACACACACACACACCCTCCCCAACCCTCCTACCTAAAACATCAAAAGCTATCCATCAGAACACAGAGGCTCCCTTGGAAGTCTGAAAAATAATCTCTGATCCTTCCTAATACATCAAAAACTTCCCATCAGAGCAGAGGTCAAGCAGCTCAGTATCCTCAAGTCACTGAGGGAATCTGAAATTTCAGGATCTTTCTCTTCGAAGTCTGAAAAAAGTTCTCTCTGAATTAAAATCAATATGTGGAGATACTAATATCTTTAACTATTAGTATAGCATTCAAGAACTGAGACAGTTGATTACTTAAATAATACAAAAGGAAGTGGGGATACATGACAAAGTTAATGTCTAAGACTAAGGCAAGCATAAATCACGATATACATCCTGAACAGTATGTCTGATTGCTCGATGCATAAAAATAAATCAAGGGCAGGTTCAAGCATATTGCACTAAGAAGCACAATTTATTGGACTTCCAAACTAAAACAGAGTAGTAATGCAATATAAGTTCAAAGCATGAATCTAGAGATACGCATTCTTAACAGTATGCCTGATATGGACTCTTATGGCATCAAAAGGATAAAATACAGGAGAGTACATATTTCCTTGAAGCTAAAATTGGCAAGAAAAAGCAAACATTATGTAGTCAACGATTTCTAATATCTGTATTTGACTTAAGCAACTAAACTAAGATCTGTTTATCAAATACAGAATTGGTTTATGAAGTCCTTACAATCATGAAATATCAGAATGACAGAAGGCTGCTCTCTCTCAATATTCTCAAGCTCAATAAGCAGCCAAGGAAATACCAAGAAACCATGAAGACATGAGCCTGTGAAATAAAATCCAACTTCTAATTTTAAATGGGAAAAGAAGACAATTGAATGAATTAAAAGCTAGCCATAACAAATTTGTAGTTTCCTAATAACAGATATTTTTACCATAAAGATCAACCAGGGCAGGTTTCAAATTGTCTGAACATAACAAGGATGAACGATACAACATATATTTTAGCATTCAACATTAGGAGATGATTCATGCAGAAAAAGCTTTATAAGCCCACATCTCGCTCTCCACTTTCCACTTGTAGACTTCTAGTATAAGTTCTACCACCGACATACTATTATTTCTTTCTCTTCTTCTGAGCCTAGTCAGGTCCATAAATTGCCAAATGAGTCCGACCAAATCACCGGTCATTTATCTGCAGTTTCATACATATTCACTTTCATTGATGTATTAAAAAAAAAAATTATTCGTCACCATGTTGACCAACAGTAAATAATTCGTGGATAAGAAATTATATATTACTATATTAGAGAATAATATAAATCATATTTTGGGACCTTAACTAACAACTTAAGCTATTAGGTTGAGATGGTTCTTTGGCATGATATTAGAGCCTTGATGACCAAGTGGTCACGAGTTCAAATCTCACCATTCTCATTTATTTGATAAAAATTAAGCACAAGTTAGTGGGGGTCTGTGCAATTTTCAAGCTCAAAAGGCTTTCACTTGTGGGGGTGTGTTAGAGAATAATATAAATCATATTTTGGAACCTCACCTAACAGCTTAAACTATTGGGTTGAGATTGTGCTAGGAACCAAGCCAGTTGGCCTTAATGTGCTAAACATAATATCATCTCAAAGATTTCACAGTGATTTGTGGTGTAGATAATGGTTTATGGTAACAAAAGAAGGGTGCAAACTGGAGTACTTTAAACTTGATAGATGGGGGAGGGGGGCTAGACTAGGAAAATTCTTGATGTTAAGAAAAACTGTGCAAGAAGTTTGTCAATAAGAACATAAACCAAGTTAAATAATTAACAAAATTAGCACTTACAATAAATGTGTCTTATCTAACCATGGGTACTTTTGAAATTCGATCCATCAATATTCCATAATCAACTCGTGTATATGGAGGCATGACACTAATGAAATTACAAACAAAGTAACTTGATTCGTAAGAATATTCAGGAGAAATACTTTTCAACTTCTAATAACAGATGGATCGTCTTTAGCTGAGGAAAGGAGGTGACTATTTGCTTCTGGCAAAGCTGCATGTTCATGAGTAAAGTGCCTGAAAGAATGGCCACCACCACCTTTTCTTCCATTCTTCTATCCCTTCAAAACCCTTTGGGCTATGGCACTTTATAAACACTACAGAAAGCAAGGACCTTCTTACGCACAAGGCTATGAACCTAAACTATAGAGAGAAATTATGTATTTATCTAGATTATAGGATCTCCCCTTAGCATGTAGACCACCATGCGACATCAGAAACGAAGATCTTAAGTAACTAAACTCATAACTGCAAACACTAACAGCATAGTACACAAATAAATAAGTAAAATACCTGAGAGCATCCTCGACTGATAGCTTCAATACCAACAGAACCAGTGCCACTTAACAAGTCTAGCCACCGACCAGCTGCCAGTAGAAACAAAATTCATAATGAAAAGGGAAACAGTACGGAATGAATCACTGAAAAAAGTAGTGGTTAAAGTGCTTGCTGCCTACAGATGAACAAAAAGAAGTGACAGCGCCTGCAATAAATCAAAGGCTGGACCTTTTACAACTTCCATCACTGGCCGTACACCCATAGCATTGGGAGAGCGCAACTTCTTATTTTTTTAGCCTTTCCTCTACGCACCTTCAACACCCCAAGTTTTTTCTCTGTTTTTTAACTGGCCTCATAATAGTTCTCTCTCTAATTGAATTAAAATAATCAACAAATTACAAATTTCAAGAAAATTCGTACCTATGAGTGACCCTCAGTGGCTTATCCTCCTCTTTATGGACATGGTTTCCTCTACCTGGGTTTTGCATTTCCCTTCTCCTCTGTCTTTAAAAAAAAAAAAAACATGAAAAGAGAGGTCGAAAGGAAAACCGTATTGCCTTAGAAGAAGAAGAAGGTTGTGATAAGAGTGATTATGGTACAAGGGATATATTAATGGAGCCTACCTGGATATGATCCAGGGATGATTTCAGTGAAAAAGAAAGGAGTGCTCATGAGGTTAATTGGCAACTCCTTATAAACAATCTTATTACCAACATGCTTCTTCAACTGATAGACGATGGTTGCTGAAAAGGTAGTTGCAGGTTTGCAACTTATAAGCCACAGTTCTAATCTTCTCCAGAATCAAGTAATGGCCATAATGTGCACTACTGATTTATGCCAGTAAGGTTGTAGTTTGAGATAGACTAGGTCACCAATGTTGAATGCCCTCTGTTGAAAGAATGCCTTAAAAGCTGGAGATTTTGCTGTTGAAGGTTACTATTTGAAGACTAATTCCTTAGGAATAAATTTATTGTATTTAATTTATTTGTTATGTAATTTTTAAATTTAATAGTTATTCTGTCTGATTAAAACTCTATTTTTATTTTAGAGGTTTCTGGAATTAATAAAATTATATCCCTTAATTTTACTTTATTCTGCTATTATTTATATTCGCGTATTTAATGTAAAATAATTAATAAATTGATATTAAAATATATTTATTTTAAAAGACTTTTAAATTAAGAAAATCAAAACACAAACCAAACCACAAATATAAAACTAAAAGAACACTAGAAATAGAAACCAACTCAATCATCTTACACAGTTCATCACCGGTCTTTAATTGTGATAACTATAAAACTTGGATCATTAGAATAACAATTCATCTAGAAGCATTAGATCTTTGGGAAGCTGTAAAAGAAAACTATGTTGTTCCTGATTTACCAGTAAATTCAACAATAGCTCAACTAAAGATCCACAAGAAAAATAAGACAAGGAAGTCTACAACAGAAAACAATATTCACAAGAATCATAAATTTGGAATCTGTAAAAGATATTTGGAACTATCTTAAAAAAGAATATCAAGGCAACGAAAGAACTAAAATCTCAACTTAATCAGAGAATTTGAAATGTAGAAGTGAAAGAGACAGAAAACATCAAAGATTATGCTGACAAATTACTAAGCATGATAAACAAAGTAAGATTGCTTATAAATGAATTTTTTGATGAATGAATTATGCAAAAAATATTGGTAACCATGCCTGAAAAATATGAGTCTAAGATTTCTTCATTGGAAGAGACAAAAAACTTAACCAATATATCTTTTCAAGAATTGGTAAATGCTTTGCAGGCACGAGAGCAGAGAAGATTGATGAGACATGAGAAATCAATGCAGGGGCTTTTCAAGCAAGTGCTCAATACCCAGGAGGGGGCAAAGACAAGAGATTCAACAAAAAGGAAAAGGCTAAAAATTACAAAAACAAGGTGGAGACATATCTATCATGTCCATACTGTAAAAAAACAAATCACCAGTAGAGAAAATATTGGTGGAGACCAGATATTAAGTGTAAAAAATATGGTCAGACTAGACATATTAAAAGAATCTGCAAATCACAACATGAAAAAAAAGCAAAAATTGTTGGTCAACAATCTAAAAAGGAGTAGTTGTTTATTGCATCATGTTTTTTAACAAGCAATAGCTCGAGTGATTCATGATTAATTGATAGTGGTTGCACAAACCACATGACAAATAGTTAGGAATTGTTCAATAAACTTGATAGAACTGTTATTTTCAAAGTTAAAATTAAAAATGGTGATTATATTGTTGTCAAAGGCCAAGGAATTGTTGTTATAAATAGTTTGTCGAGTTTGAAGTACATTTTAGATTTATTATATATGCCTGACATTGATCAAAATTTTCTCAGTGTTGGATAACTTATGATGAAAGGTTTCAAAGTGATATTTGAAGACAAATGGTGCTTGATCAAAAACAATATAGGCAACGTCTTCAGAGTGAAAATGAAAGCAAAAGGTTTTACTTTAAATATTATAGAGGAGGAGCAAAGTGTTTTTTCCATAAAAACATGCAATGATGAATTGTGGCAGAGAAGTCTTGGGCATTTTCATCATGCTGGGCTAATGTATATGCACAAACACAATCTTGTAAGAAGTGTTCCACAACTGGAGAACAAATCAACCAACTGTGCATCGTGTTAATATAGAAAGCAAGCTAGGAAACATTTCCTTCAAACTACATGGAAAGCAACATATAAAATTAGCACATACAGATGTTGGAGGTCCCTAGAGAACAACTTCATTAAATGGTAGCAGATACTACATAATCTTTATTGATGATTATTCCATATTTTGTTGGATTTTTTTTTTAATTCAAATCTGACATTACTAATGTATTCTGGAAGTATAAAACATGGGTGGAAAACCAAAGTGGATGTAGGATTTAGACATTAAGGTCTGACAATGAAAAGGAATATATCAGTGGAGGATTTCAACAATTCTGTGATGAATCCGGAATTGAACACCAACTTACAGCACCTTACACTCCACAACAAAATGATGTGAGTGAAAAACAAATAGAAGCATTATAGAAATGACTAGATGCATGCTAAATGAAAAAGAGCTGCCAAAGAAACTATGGGCTGAAGCTACAAACACATCAATATATTTGCTAAACATAATGCCAACTAGTGCATTGCAGAAAAGAACTTCATTTGAATTTTGGTTTGGATACAAACCATACCTGCAACATTTGAAAATCTTTAGTTGCCTTTGTTGCACTTATGAGCCACAGGTTAAAAGAGACAAGTTGGATAAAAAGGTTAAACCATGAGTGTTCATTGGATATAACAGTCCATCAAAAGCTTACATAATCTTCCAACCTCAAAATAGGAAAATTCTAGTAAACAGAGATGTTAACTTCATGGAAGATAAACAATAAAAATGGGAGGAACCAGAAAAAAAGCATGAATCGTCAACAAAGAAGTATGAATCTTCAACTCGGGAGATTATTAATGACAATATTAATGATGAGTCAGTTAGAGGTACAAGATCCTTATCTGAGATTTATAAAAGTAGCAATATTGTTATTTGTAAACCTGCAGAATTTGAAGAGGAGGTGAAGAACAACGAATGGATTGAAGCAATGAAAAAGGAATTCATAATGATCGAAAAGAATGATACCTAGGTAATGATGGACAAGCATTTATATAGAAAGGCCATAGGAGTCAAATAGATTTATAGAACCAAACAAAATAAAGATAGTTCTATAAATAAATACAAAGCCAAGTTAGTTGTAAAAGGCTATGCTCAAGTGTTTGAAGAGGATTTCTCAGAAATCTTTGCACCGGTAGCATGACTTGATACAATTAGATTGCTATTTGTATTGTCTGCACTAAAGGATTTGAAAGTTTATCAGTTAGATGTAAAATCTGTGTTTCTGAATGGATATCTGCAGGAGGAGATTTACATAGAACAACCAAGAGGTTTTGAAGTCAAGGGACAAGAGGAGAAGGTTTACTTGTTGAAAAAGGCTTTTTATGACCTTAAACAGGCTTATAGAACATGGTATAGCAAAATTGATGAGCATCTACATAAACTTGGTTTTGTTAAAAGTCTGAGTGAGGCAATATTATATGTAAAAAGGAACTAATGCAAACTTAATTATTGTATTTATTTATGTTGATGACTTACTTGTAACAAAAGGTGATAAAACACTAATAGAAGAGTTAAAGGCTGAAATGCTCAATGAATTTAAGATGACAGACCTTGGTTTGATGTCTTACTTTCTTGGAATGGAGGTGAAACAAAGCAATGGTGAAATCTTCATATGTCAAAAAAAAATATGTTAAGGAGATCCTGAAAAATTTTCGCATAGAGAACTGTAAAAGCACAAGCACTCTTATGAATCTGAAGGAAAAATTCAACAAGAATGATGGAACAAACAAAATGGATGAAGGTCAGTATAGAAGTCTGATTGGGTGTTTGAGGTATCTTACAACAACAAGATCTGATATTGCATTTAATGTAAGTTTGCTCTCATGATTCATGCATTATGCAAGTGAATCACATCTTCAAGGCAAAAAAAGAATAGTAAGATATATCAAGGGTACAATAAACTGCGACATAAAGTTCTCTTATTCTTAAAATTTTATGCTTCATGACTATTTTGACAGTGACTAGGACAAAATCTGTGGATGATATGAAAAGCACTTCAGGCTATTGTTTTAGCTTCGAATCAGGCACGTTCTCTTGGTGTTCAAGAAAGCAAGATGTGGTTGATTAAAGCACAGTTGAGGCCAAATATATAGCAGGTATTGCTGCTGTAAATCAAGCAATTTGGATAAGAAAAATACTTGCAGATTTGCATATGGGTCAACTTGAACCAATACAAATTTATGTTGACAATCAAGCTGTAATTTCTATTGCAAATAATCTTATTTCTTGTGGAAGGAATAAGCGCTTTAAAATCAAGTTATATTTTTTAAAAGAAGTTCAGAAAGAAGGGGAAGTTACTCTGCTTTATTGTAGAACTAATGACCAGATTGCAGATGTTTTGACTAAAGCTCTTTCAAAAGCAAGTTTTGAAGAACTAAGAAGCAAGCTAAGTTTCTGCAGCAGTTAAGACAAAGAAAAGTGTTAAAATAATGCTTTAAAAGCTGTAGAAGATCAAGAGATTTTCTTGTTGAAGGTTACTACTTGAAGACCGATTCTTTAGGAATAAATCTAATTATATTTGATTTGTTTATTATGTAATTTTCAAATTTAATAGTCTTTATTTCAAACTAAAACTCTATTTATATTTAAAAGTGTTCTGAAATCAATAAAATTATCTCCTTTATTTTTCCTTCATTCTACTATTATTTATGTTCATGTTCTGCACTTAGTGTAAAAAAATTAACACCCTCACCATGTTTGTGATTTGTAGTTTGTACCATTATGTTCTATACTTTATATAGATTACCTTTAATCTCTTTAATCATCTTTTGTCGCTTAGTAAGGAAATCATCAGTTGCTGCTATTGTGGAGTTTTTTCAGAGAGATAAGGAATGTGAATTGGTGGAGGAAGGAATCCATATAGAACCTCATAGGGAAGGAATCCATAATGAATTGGTTATCATTGGTCATGCATTATAGATAGGTTTTTAAGGAATTGTTGACTACCTCTTTCTAGCCATCAGACTAACGATGATAGGTTGTGGAGTAATATAAGTCAACTCCTAAATACTTAAACAATTTCTTCAAGAATTGGCTGAGAAATATTGATTTGATTGTCGCAGGTTTGATTGAAAGTGAAGAAAAAAAGAAACAAAGAAATGAAACAAAGTAGATTAGGCATTAGAAAGTTTTTTGAATCTGAGTTAATTTTTTATTTTTTCACCAAATTTTGGTTAATTTAAGGCAAAAATAAGTTTACCATGGTCAATAATAATATTTTTTTAGGTGTTTTTCAATAAAAAATAGTTGTAAATGGGTGTTTTTATCGAAGAAGTTAGAAACCTGATTTTTCAATAATGTAAAGTAGTTATTAGTGCAGATAATGCATTGTCTAGTTTTTAAAAAAAAACAAAAACAAAAGTTGGGTGGACCACTAAAAAAATAGGTCGAGTATATGGCAGACCCCTAAACACCTACCTATCTTATTTCAGGCCAGAAAAGGACCTATTAGGCCCAAAATCTTAGGCTCTTTTTAAGACCCTTATCTATTTTTTTAGTTTTAATCTAATTTATATTAAATAAAATAGAGAAAATTATTTTTTAATTTGATTTCAAGTGAAATTATAATTTTTTATATTATTAATAGACTCTCTTTTTATAAAATAGAATTTGTTTTCAAGTTTTACTCTAATTTGTTTTCCAATAAAAAATAGGTGTAAATGGATTTTTAATCCAAAGAATTAGAAACTCAATTTTTCAATAACGTAAGGTAGTAGAAATTGAGTTAGTGCAGACAACGCATTGTCTGTTTTTTTTTCAAAAACAAGTTAAACAGATCACTAAAAAAATAGGTTGAGCACATGGGTTTGCCTATGCTGGCCCCTAAGCGTCTGCCCATCTTTTTTTGGGTCAGAAGAGGACCTGCTAGACCCAAACTTGTAGGCTCTTTTTAAGACCCTTACTTATGTTATTATTTTTACTCTAATTTATTTTAAATAAAATAAAAAAATATTTTTGAATTTATTTTCAAGTGAGATTATGATATTTGTTTTATAATATTAGCAGACTCTCTTTTTATTATACCCTTCATGATTGTTTTTATTTTTTTCATAAAGTTTTATCAAAATTAATTATAATTAAATAAATATTATTAAATTTGAAACATTATTTCGTCAGACATTTATTTTTAAATGAGATTCTTTTCTTTTATGATGTTAGCATTCATTTCGTTAGTAATTATTTAGAAATATACTGTGCATATTTTTTTATGTTTATGGTATGTCATATGAAAATAAAGTTAGGGTCACTATAATTATAATTATTGCAAAGCAAATTCATTGAATTTCTTTCACTTTTTGGTTAATGAAATGTTCTTTTTATAAGTTTTGTTTTTAAAACTGTGAATAATAAATGAAAGAAGGTTTTGAATATATATATCTTTTCTTTGTAATTTTATTTATTGTCTTTCTTGTTAATATTTTTTTTAATTATATAATTAGTTAAAAACTAGATTTGGAAAAGTTTTCTGTTACAACGCATGAGCGGTATATCATTTTTTTTTTCTAATACATTCATGAAAAATATCAAAGAATTTTTTTTTCTATTTTTATTGAAACTTGCTTTTATGGTTCCAATAAGTTATTGTTTTAAAAAAATTATTCTAGTGAAGTGTTAGTATATATATCAAGTAGTCAATTGGTTGGTTATATGTAAATTTGACTTTTTTTCATGTAAAAACATATTTATTATTAAGAAAGATTTTTTTTTTATCTTTAACATTGATTTGTGTTTGATTAATGAATTTAATATTTTTATAAATGACTCTAGAGTAAATATAAAGTTTTTGGGACAAAAATGCTTTGCAAATGAAATTATAAAGTTGCTATAATTATGATGTTCATATTGCATTAAAGTGTTGTTCTAAATGCTTATGGTCAATGCTCTATTAAGACTGAACATTAATTAAAATTGTTGAAATTGATACATATTATACTTTTTTTTCTTTATAAAAATGAAACAGTTGCTCTCATAAATCAATGTATGAGAGATACTTGAAACTAATATATAAATGCCTATCAAATGACAAGTACATTACACTGACCTATATCAGAATTTCATATATAGAGCTCATATGTGTCTATGAAAAAAACTCACTTGATAATTATGTGTATTATTTTTAGATTTAAGATCAATAAGTTATTATATAGGTCATAACCTGATCTCTTTTACACTTTTTTTTGAAAAATAAAAATTAACAAAAAATAACAACAAATCCAAAAAAATATATATTTTTGATGTATATGCATTGTTTTTGGTATTTTCAGTATTTTTTCAAAAGAATTAAAAATTAAAAAATTACTTTCTATGCATTTAGTTTTTAACATGCTCATTTCAAAATTATTGATCAATTTTTCTTATTAAATCGATGTTGATGTGGCCTGTTTCAAAACTATCAAAATATAAAAAAAATAAGAAAAAACAAAAAAAAAATATTTGGACAAGGGAGCCAAAAATGCAAAGGAAGAAAATAAAGGACTAAAGTAATTTTGTAGTTTCTTGGGAACCAAGCAATTGGAAGGAAAATGACGAATTATTTTACCTATAAATAGATGGTTATACCACATAAAAAAAAAAGATTTTTAAGAAGTCATTAACAAAAAAAAAAAAACAGAATTAGTTAGAGAGGACACACACAAAAATGGCCTGACCCACACCTAATAAAAAAAACTCTCATTCTCTAAAAAAAAAAAAAAGATCCCTACACACCAGTTGTCAACCATACCAAACACCTCTCCCGACAACTCATCCTCACCAGTTCATCTCGCCAACAAATCCAACAGAAGCCACCTTCTTCCATAAACACTATTGCCTCCTCTAACAAACCAACTCCACACAACCAACCCACACTCTACTGGACACTTGCAACTCCTTATTCAAGTCAGCATCCTCTTTCTTCCTCATAGTTTAAGTTCTTCCAAACAAAACAAACTCGCCAACACTAGAAATTCTGACTGTTGACCCATATCCTTCACCACTGTGACCTAAACCACCAACCACCACGAGCAACCCCAACATCAGTCTCCTCTCTTCTTATTATGAGTGAGCAAAAAAACTGATAAGCTGATTAAACCGAGAAAATCGAAAAAACTAAACTGAAAAAAAAACCAATTAAACCGATTATAATATTTAAAAAAATTCTAGTTCGATTCAGTTTCTGTTTTGTAATGCAGAAAAGCTCAAACCGAACCGAACTGGTTCAGCCAACATTTAAACCCACTATAAAAGGAAACCCTAAAACTAAACTTCACAGTTCACAATCCTTCAACTCTCAGTCGCCCCCCTCTCCCAAATGTCTTTCAAGGTGTCCCTCTCCCAAATGTCTTTTCAATCCTTCACAGTTCACAATTCTTCTCTAATTCTCTCATTATTCTTTGATTCTCTGGTAGATGCTACGCTCCTTGGCAATCAGTCTCCACCCCTGACCCCATTCCTTCTAGCTCAAGAACTTCTATTTTGAATTTGAGTTTTTATCTTTCCTTGTTCTCGTGTAAGCTATTCCATGCGATGTCTTTCACAAAGGTACAGGGATTTGAGCTGGTGAATCTTTTCTTCCCTTGTAGGAATTTGGTCTCTCTAGTACATCAATCAATATGGTAGATAGATCAGGTAAAAGATTAGCTGCTACTCTTGCTGTCTTTAATCGGCTTCAAAGCTTCTTCACTTTTTACGCTTAGCACTTCCACCGGATAGTATCGGTTTTTCTAATTTTTTTCCTTAATTAACCAAACCGAATCGAACAAAAAAAAATGATCAGTTTGAACTGGTTTCAATTCTGAATTAAAAAAAAATCGGTTTGGTTGGTTTTTTAAGTAAAAACCGAACCGAACTTAAAATGCTCACCCTTACTCCTCATCTTCCTTATCTCCAACAAGACTAGAAGCAACAAACTCAACGCCTTCAACCTCTTTCACCAGCAACCCACGATAACCACCATAACACTGGACAACCCTCACGATGAACCTGCAACAGTCTACAACAGTAGAGGACAACATAAAAAGAAACCAACAATAAAGGAGAAGGAGAGAAATCTGAACCTTGAGGTGTCCAGTTCTCCTTCCTCGAGTAGCTGTGGGTGTCACCACTGGTAGAGGAGCAAAGAGGAGATTGAGGAACATCATATCCACCAGTTTGCCCTCCTCCAACGGCGGCGCGTGAATCCACACACTGGTAGTGTTGGTGGCGTGTGGTGCATGAGTTATGTTTTGATTTATTTGGATTAGCATAAAATTTAAACGAAGTGGGTGAAATTAATAAAATTTATGTGGATATTTGGCCTTATTCAGTTCTCAGTTGATGAACAATAATTTGTTTTGAATTGATATCGTAGTTAAAATAGTATTGATAAAAATGTTTTATTTGCATCTTGCTAAACATGGTCTCCGTCCAGTTTCTTATAAATTTTTAATTTATGGAAGATCATTTAGCAATTAATTTGAATTCCCCACTTTTTTCTACTCTCACCATGTTTAATATTTGGAATTGTGACTTGTACACAAGACACTTTTTGATATTAAACGAATCGATTCCTTTCTATAAAAACAACAACAAAAAATCTTTTCTTTCAAAAATACAATTTTTATTTTAATTTGTATATGGCCAAGTCTCTCAAAAATAAATTATATTTGTATATTTTAGCATATTAAAAATCTACAAAAATAATCTTTTTATTTCTATATACATTTTTGAATTTAATAATTATTTTATTAAAACTATGAAAACTTGATCTATATTTTAAAAATATTAAAAAAATTATTTTATTTGTCAAGAAGTACAAACTTATACATAAATGTATTTTTGATATCCATAACTCTAAAAAATAATAAAATGTAAGGAATTGTTATATATTAAATATAATATAAACTATAAAAATAATATAAAAAAAATTC
>Ga0325402_1001557_pt1 | contig 18984 bp, 14 predicted proteins | sample PopdelMetagenome_22_FD_207212 | JGI IMG/M metagenome (GOLD analysis project Ga0325402, IMG submission 207212) | Populus deltoides microbial communities from Bellville, Georgia, United States - Xylem-PdKOR-R3 | ecosystem: Host-associated > Plants > Phyllosphere > Stem > Wood/Secondary xylem...
AGCCTAGCTAGGCATTTATAGAGGGAAGTGGAAACTAAGATGATCGTCACGCTCGGGTCTTCGTAGGACCGCTCGTGGATTCTTGAATGGACATAAGATGTGATTATTTTTGGAATCAAGTAATCACACGTCTTCAGATATAAAACATGAAACGCTGGTTTCCTCGCGTTGTTGACTTTACGTGGGTGTGGTTTGGAATTTGGATGAGATTTTACGAGAAACTTGATACTGTAGTGATGATTTTTTAAAAAATAATTTTTATTTATAAAATATATTGTAATAATATTTTTTTTAATTTTATTTTGATATTAGTATATTAAAACAATTGAAAAACACCAAAAGAATTAATTTGAAATAAGAAAATAAAAAATAATTTTTTAAAAATGCTTATGAAACTAAAAAACAACCTCTATGAGCTTGTTTGGTTTTCTAGTTTTCTAACTTTATTGTTTTACCTTGAAATAAAATACATAAAAAAATATTTTGTGAATACCTTATAAATAAGTAACTTGAATTTTGAAATTAAAAGATGATTTTTATAAGAAAACATGCTATAAGTATAATTGCTTAACACTTTAAAAATCATCGAAAACGATGTTTTTTAAAATAAAAAACCATTTATATTATTTTAAAAAATAATCTAAAATATTTTAAATTTAACTAACCTCAGTAAATTTTATTTTATACATACCAATTAACTAGTATTTAATAGTTTTAAATGTTTGAAAGTTAACTTGCCTTGATTATTTTATTTTAAGTATATCATCTCTCATTTTGTATAAATATTAATCAATTTTTTTAGGAGCTCTTTCTGCTTAAAAACAACATAATATTTTGATCATTGATTCTTTTTTGCTTGTATTTTTTTTAATGATATTTGCGTGTTAAAAAATTCAATTCTTAAACAATTCATTTAGTTTTTAAAATATTAATTCGAGTAATATCCTTAATAATTACTTTAATTTAAACAACACATTAATATATTGTTAGAAAGTTGAAGTTATTTTGCTCAATGTATAACGCAAAACAAACACGTCAAACAAAACATGTATATATTAACCATCTAGTTGTGTCACCTGATAAGACTTAGTCTTCAGTTTTCTATATTTTTTGTTAGCAATAATCCCTGAATATCAGGGTGTTGATCTGATCTTTGGCCACAATCTATGTTATTTGCTTTTGCTGTTACTTCTGTTATTTGATACTTTCTGTATGGCTATATAAAGCCACTAATTATGCTTAATAAATATCGGTTTATAATTTCAGTAAACCAAGTTTATCAAGTAGGTGTTCTGGTTGTAAAAATTTGGGACAAAGAGGTTTGCTCCTCATGTGATCTCAAGTTCGAGTCATGTGGTTGCTAATATGATAACCACTAGAGGCTTATATGGTCGTTAACTTCAGGACTCGTAGAATAAATCAAGGTGCGTGCAAGCTGACCTGTACACTCATATTAATAATAATAAAAAAACATTCATATAGTATAGGCAAAACAAACTCAGAGAATTTGACAATAAAAAATCTCTTAGTTTTTGCACTTCACTTCTTGAAACTCATCAATATATAATTTTTATTTTTATAATAAGATTTAATTTTTAATGAGATTCGTTATTCGTTATTATATTTAAATTATGCTAAATATTTTATCTCTTAATAATTTTTTACATGCTAAATACATCACCATCGAATAATCTTATCATTAAAATTTCGAGGACATGATAAACACAAAAATTTAAATTATCAAATAAAATTTAAAGAATAATTTTATATTATTTTTTAACCAAAAGTTACCCCTACTGGTTTGATTACAAAATCGGATTTTTTATTGTTTCAAAACAATGGAATACTTCATCGAGGATAGCAAAGAGAATCTAAAGATAAATTTAGGCGCGGTTTGTTTGTTTACGTTGTGGATGAGTGTTTTAATTTTTTTTTATTATTAATTTTAGATTGTTTTGATATATAATATTAAAGATAATTTTTAAATGATAAGTATTTTATAAAGAAATTACTATCACAATATTAAACAAGCTCTTATACTTTGTTTGTTTTTGTGATAGAGATGTTGTTTTAAAATAAATTGAATATTTTTATTTAAAATTAATATTTTTAGTGTTTCTATATTGTTTTGATATAATAATATTAAAAATAAATTTAAAAAAATAAAAAGTTATTTTAATATATTTTAATTTTTTTTACAGTGCGTGGTTTGTGATAATCTTTTACCTGTGCTGGATTAGAAGGTACACGTGAAAGGCAATAGTGCCACAGAAAGTAGACCAAAAATAGGGATTTGGCTCGCACGGTGGTCAAAGCATATTATCAATCTTTTGGCAATGATAACATCGAAATTCACTCGAACAACAACTAATAAAGTTAAAAAAAAAAAAAAGAGCAAAAGTGAAAGTTCACAACGGGACAACGCAAAGGCTCTTCACCTAGAACTGACTGCACAGGTCAATGAAATCCACGTCGGTTTGTCTCGGGGAAAATCGGAACTGTACACGTAAAATGAAGACGCGTAACGCGTCCAAAGCAACGTTCTGATCTGCCAGCGCCGTTTAAGAACCTGCATGTAATTTTCAATTAAAATTCAGAAACGGGGAAATTTGTACTTTCTCGTTCAGCAGAAAAGCAAGCTTCATTTCATATCAGGAGAACGGAGCAGATACAGTTCCCCAGAGTAACGCCTAAGATTACTGTAGAGGAGATGCTGCACGCACTCAGCATTGCAAGTAGTTCCATCAAAAAGCACATAATCATAACAAAACTAAACAACAAAAAATGGTGACAGATGCCATAAGAATACAAGGGAGAAGGCGATAGATTTCACCCAATACAAGAGAAGAAGATAGCCCGAGTTTGAATAGAATTATAGACGACATGAATGGACCCATCCACTTTGGATTGGAGTAGCTGGTGCCAACTTTTTTGACTCATCTTCGCCGAGAGGCCAATTATTCATTCCTAGAATCAAATCAAATAAATCTTTGCATGCGGGCAAGCACGCATAACCATTATGATACGGGGAGCGAGAGAGGTGATCATTATTTTCTTCGTTAATCGTTATCAAACTCTAAAGTATAGGGTTAATAATTGGGTCATGCATGTTTTCTATTCGGGAGGGAAAAAAATCGTAAGATTTCACCACAATAAAGTTAATACCGTTGGGAGAACTACAAAATCGCCCGCCTTCTACCATATCTATTTTCGCCTTTGTCAACATGACTCGTTAATATACGTGTCTGGGCACTTATATATATATATATATCTTCAAATCAATTTATGTATTAATTAAAATTAGATTATTTTAAAAATAATTTTAAGCTACATTTCCTAAATTAATCTACCTTATAAAATCAAATAAAGAAACCAACCTTTGAAACCAACAAATATAGCATCGAAGTTAAATTCAAGTCTCAATGTTGGGTCGTTCGAAAACAGAAAAACAAAAAAACTTGTGCAGTATCACTCTTCGACGACGATGGCTTATAGTAATAGACGTGCAAATTGTAAGTGCACACGGTAGGTCAGTGGCTTGACACGATAGCATAGAATAAAAGCTACAAATTGCTACTAAAAATCAAGTTACTGTTGTTTTAAAACTCTACCTGTAGATGAGGAAGGAATTTGAGAAATTTCTCTTCAACTCCATCTTTCAGCAATTTTTTTCTCTCCATATTCCCAGTTCCATGTATTAACCTCATTTTATTTGATTCACCCTGGTCCACCATGCCTGCTGGCCATGTGATTATGCTCAAGGTCTGCTAGACTGATCCTATTCTTTTCCCCTCCCACAACTAGGTCTCGAAGCATAATGAACCCACTGAACATTATTACAATGTGAACTGGAACTTGCCTCTATCTCCATCTCTATTCATGTCCCTTTGACAATTAAGAGCTTTTATCATAAGAGAATGTGGAATCTGAACACTGGAATACGGGAATCACCATATATGTTACCGATTCCGAGCCATTAAGATTTGAAAATGATTGGCGAATCCTTTTGTAGGAATTAGTTAATAACCAGCCTCAAGTCAGTTCGACCTTCAGACTTGCTTCCCAAGAACGCCTCACGGACCGAAGAGGGCTAAACACAGTTGTTATGCTTCCCTTCAAATTAGGATGTTCGAAATTGATGAAGATTTCATTTTTTGTTGTTGTCCTGTACAAAGCATCACGTTGATCATTAATCCTGGCAGGGCTACTGGCTTGACAAAAATTGTTTGATTGATCATGCTACTCTAGAGTTTGTTTGATTGATCATGTTATTTTAGATTTATAAAATTAATTGAGGTACACACAAATTGATCCGAACATTTATCTTAATAGAAAAATAAAATAACATCAATACAGTTTTAAAAGGGGAACGAATAATGCTGTTACAACCTCAAGGATGGTGAATATAACCCATCCATTCTGCATTTAAAGGCGTAATTACTTTTGACATTTCGTGTTTGTTTGATCTTTCATGTCAAATTCGCCACCAAAGCCATGTGCCTACTAAATTAACCAAGTCAGAAAGACGTACAAGGAAATTGGTGATTTGGTATTTTTCTTGCTCGATGAGCCAATTTAGAAAAAGGAAAGAAAAGGCTGGCTGAAGTAACAGTACTCCACGCTTGTAACATCCAGTTTTTTCTTTTGTCCTTCTCAGTCTACAGTGTATCGTCCAGTTTTCAAAAAAAAAAAAAAAACAAATGATTGAACTTTCATCCAGAGTCGAATTTTATCACCACTCGTGGTCAAATGCAAAAAGCCACCCTCCATTTCAATCATCCTCTTAGAAGGTGCTAACACCTCTAGTAACACCGGATAGGTCATTTTCAGCAAGAAAAGCCAAGTTAACCAATTGGGACACAACAAATGTAAAAAAATACGTTTTGTTTTTGGACCTAATCCATGAATTGCTTCTCCGCCATTAAGCAAAGGGTTGAGAATCACAAAACATTCTTATACCTCCGCTACAAGCAACAACCAGCATACATAAACACAGCATCCGCACCAAATTTTAAGCAACAACGAGTGGGTTTTCCTAACGCGTCGACAATCTACAAACATCTCATGCAAGACATGCCAAAGATGGTCAAGAGCTGCAACTTGGCGCTCTTTTGATATACGAGGGGACCTTCAAACTTCGAAACGGAACCCAGAATCTTTTATAGACGACAACGAAGTAGAACGAATGAACTTTATCTTACTTGCTCTTTTGCAGCCTTTTGAAGAAGACTAAACCTCAACATAAATCCATATTGACACACAGCAATGAAGACAATGTCTGCCACATGGACCCCGATAACGGGTTACGGCCGCCCCAATAATACATATCAAGTTTGAAAATTTTGTTTTATGCAGAAGCTGGTGTTTAAGGGGGTGGAGGGTCCTTTTCTTTTCCTTCCCAAAATAAAATGCAGAGAGAGAAAAGGGCGGAGAATAACACAGATTCCCCTCAATCATAGGGCGTACCAGTGTCTGAGGTTTAGACTGCACAACAGTCAAGGTATCTCCTGATGAGTGATCGTCGGCCTGGAAGAAAAATCTTTGCCCTGCATGTTTTCAACAAATCAAGAGTGATAAATAAAGTAGAAAAACAATGACAGCCATATTAGTTTGACACCTGGTTGATAATGGGTGGAAGGATCCAGCTAACAAAACTAAAGCAAACACATCTTTCAATATGGCCTTTTGAACAAAGAATATAATCAAAGAGCCACAAGACCAAATCAATTATGGATTTGTTCTTAGGTATCGTTCCACAGCTGGCACAAAAGTGACCAAATTTCTAACAAATGATTGATTATTGCTAGAGATCTACATCTGCTCTCCGCAAAGTAACAAACAGCTTAAAAAAGTATGTGATCTCGGTTTGCAAATGTACAATACGCTGTACAATGTTCGTAATTTAGATGACCTGGCCTTAATTATATATATTGGGTGAAGGAATCTGACCTAATTCATAAGTAAATAAAGATTTGCACTTGCAAGGTAAAAAAAAAAGAAGTAAAGAAAGACCTGTGTAAGTTTTGTCAATATCTCATTTAAACAAAGCAACTTGAAGATAAATATGGGCAGAGTGATTTAATTAAACGAAAATAAGAAATACAGTTCGTAGAACATCTCCACTTGCGCAGCTGTTCCAACATGACTTTTGCCTCCAGTGGAAGATGCTAGGGAATCTTCTTTATTCAAGTTTTCTTCTGACTAGTCCTTTGAAGAAGTCAAAACTGTAGCCAATGAGAACAAATAACTGTGATTACTTATCTTAGGAGGATAATGAGGAAAGTTCTCTGTATGGAACCAAATCATCTGAATGTAAAACTATACGATACCAATCTCAGCATATTTCAGTGAAAAGCAAGTAGATAATAGCAGATAGTAACACTTAGTAGCACATGGGTTTCTAACTGTTTTTTATTTGATGAAAGGAAAATTTAGAAACACGGAAAGTTGTTAACGGCCCATTAAAACACGAACCAAGCCAAGGGCTCGAGACATCTGGGTTGAGAAAAGTTACATAGAGGACACTATGCACATGGGTCCGTGTAATCCTTGTATTAGAAAATAGGATACATCAACACATCATTTCCTCGTACAGCTACCTAAAGACATGGTAAAAGTGGTTTTGATATGCTGATGACTGAAAAGTAATGAGAAAGCTAACGATGAGGTTGCAGCCACAAACGTGTCGTCCATAGTGCCAAAGGCACCCTAAATCTTATTGGAGGAGAAATAAGGAGACAAATATTCACACATGCACACATACCCTTTTATCTCTCTCTTTTTACCACACGAACTTGAATGAAAGAAACATAAGCTTATTGCGAAATTGAACTTAATAGCCTTAACTAGAGAGCAAACTTGAAGAAATGAAATCATCGGATATCTAAAAATCTTCACAGACCTAGCACTATGTTTGCTTATCACATTGCCTCTTGGAATTTTATATAGCTCCTCAGTCAATTGTAGAAAACTTCAAAGCAAAGCAGGACTTATGCACGATGATTTTGTTGAATAAGAACTACTCATGCACAACCCAGCAACACACAAACTCATAAATTCTCTTCAAATTCAACTTGGAACAAGTGTAGATTATCCTAAACAACAATATATATCTGGAAAGGTAACGCCAATCTACCTATTGCCATCAGGATGAAGTTCACACATTTGATTGTCTTCACCGATAGCTAGCAAATAACCCGAGGATGTCAAACCCTGAAAATAAAACAATCAGCTAAATCTTAGGCTCTAGCACAAGGAACATGACACTTCCACTTATTTAGCACCATTGCAAAATGCAATGGCACCTTATTTTGCAGAATATCATATAACAGGTTTGTCGTATCAAGTGGCTTAAGTAACTAATTTTTTCCAAACTTCATTATTGAAACTGAAATTACAAAATCAAGTATGGATCTTCAGTTTGTAATGTGTAACAGAATAAAACTGTTCCTCAGATCTCCATAGGGGAAAAGAGTGGATTCAAATTGCAAGGTAGCATGCTATCTAGGAACCATATCAATGGTCATACCTGAATGGTGACCACGTTCTCCACTACTTGGTTCTCGTTCTTCTCCTGGATGATAACTCTCTGCCCACTACATGAACATCTCAAAACAAAATCATAACTATACATGCAAAAGATGACAAATGTATTGCAGATTATGATAATTGAATTCAAGAGTTTAGTACAGGATAAAGAACATAACTATGGTCCAAGATAACAGAGATAGCCTCTGAAGTTCCAATTATAGAAGCATATGAAAAACAATTAAAATTTTGCAAATTAGTGAAAGGTGTTCCCAGAAAACAAATCGCTGAAACATGCTTGTCTAAACAGTTTAAACATGTCAGATCAGCTGTCTTGTAGCACAGAAAGTAGCAGTTATCTAGCTCAATATGAGGAATTTTTAAAGCAGAGCGAATAGAAATCTGGTGATATGTAAACAGTAAAAAAAAAAAAGATTTGGGAATCAAAACAAGTGAGAATATTGAGTAGGGGATGAGAAAATAGTTGACAGAAAAGATTTGTGGAAATTAACCAGTTACACTTGTAAGGTCAACACATCCAAAGGCCAATGATAATGTGAGCAGCTGAAACAGGGACATTACTGAGAAGATAACAGATGATTCATTGGTTTGAACACCACATCATCCTAGCTGAAGCAAAGTGTGTGAAACCATATTCTTTTTCTATATGGCAACTAGAATGTGATTTTTTTCCCTTTTAATTTCAGTCAAATTGTTTTCAGGTTTGCCAAGCACCATTCTCGGGTGCAAGGAATTCATAAAAAAAGTAATCTAAAACTTCCATGGACCTCAATACATTTCATGGCTACAGAAATAACAGGAGATGATGGAACTCCTTTGCTATGTATCTTGAAGTTATCTCCTTCAAAACTTGTATGGACATAAAATTTCAGAGGAAGTGATGAAATGAGAAACCGATAAAACATCTTTGATTTGAATGAACATCTACCTTAACCAATTATAAACATTTCCAGTGCCCTTTACATTAGATAAAGTAAACAATCACACCCAGAAAAGGAAATCATTAACATAACAAAGAGGGAATCATGTTAAACACTGGAGAGTGATAAAAAAGTATGTCTTACCAGTGTAGCCATGTTTTGTAGTAAAGCTCCTCAAGAGTTTGAAATCCTGGATGACATGCCAAAAGAAAAAAAAAACACAAAGAAAGAATGAACGTGGCATTATTGTTATTATTATTATCATAAGTAATACAATTAGTTTGACAAGAGAAATGAAAAAAGTCAGTAGAAACAAACTGCTATTTCTAAAGAATTTTCTGATGCAGCTATGAAAAGAGAGAAGGAAACAACATCAACACAATTAGTAACTTGTAACAAGTCATTGGAATTTATGTTTTTGAGAACTAACCGAACAAAAAACTTAACCTTAGAGTGTATCTAGCTCTTCCATATATGATTAACCAGGGACAAATGAGTAGAGTCTGGGGATCCAAAAAAATAAGCCATCAAATCTTCACCCTTTTGCTATCAAACTTCACCATTCATGTTAATAAACCATATAAATTCAATCCATTATCCTACCATTCTAAAATCCCTCGAGCTGATTCAAGCAGAACTACATGAAGCAGTTGGTTAAGAATTAGCATGTGCATTCTGTGACTAGTTGAAAAGTATCAAATCAGCACCCTCCCTCAATCTATCTTAGAGAACTTAATAAGAATAGCTCCTTGCAATGCTTTCTGATTTCTGAATAAAGCCAATTCCAGCTGGTGCTTTACCAGGCTAGGGGACAACAAACAAGTATCTGGAAGAAATTTGAAGCAAACCCCTAAATCCCACAATATGTAAGTAATACAAGAATTAAAGGCAGCAAAAACCAAGCACACTAGTCTGCAAGTATCCAAGGGAAGAATAAAAAAGATAACCATAGAGCTAAAATAAAAATCAATTCCACAAATGCAATGGGAGATGGGAGTGGATGAAGCCATGAAGCTATAAATAAATCTCAAAATCAATCATTTGAGCTCCTGTAACGAAGTTCTATCTCCTCAAAAGTTTGCCTAACAGATATTAAAATTTCCAGGCTAGCTTCTTCTTTTTTTCATCCTATATCCAATAATCCTTAAATTTAAGTTACCAAGGTGTTATTTCTCTTCCTTTTATGATGTTAAGTGGCAAGCATACCTTCAAGAAACAACTGGAATAATCATGCATAGACATACATGCCTTTTAACCTAGCAGGATTTCTAAGGAAACATTTCAAGTATGGGCCCTTATCAAATGAATTTATCTGGAAATAAACTCAGTTAATTGCTACAAGAAAATGATAGTTTCAACTTTCGAAATGTTAAACCAAAGAAGGTTGGCATGTCTGGATGACATTTCTACAGAATGATTGATAAATCAGATGACATATTGATGATGGATATGACTTTTCAAAAAGTATTGGCTCACCTCCATTTATGAAAAGATCATAAAAATTTTCAAATTTATTTAGAAAGGCGGCAACAATATCTTCTCTTCTTAATGTGCATGCAGCAGCAGACAATTCTCTTAAGACTGCATTCAAGCATGTTGTTGGTTTCTCATTATCGACATTCAAGCCTATACCTGCAAGATTGTGATGCTATATTATTTGTATCATACATGCAAACTTAGAACCAACCTTCTCTATGATTTGGATTATAGAGAACAAGTGATAAAGAAAAACCAAAGTAGCCAGTTAGCAATGTGGAAGTGTGAACATCACAAAACAATTACGGATCACAGAAAAAGAATTATATTTACCGGTACTGACATTAAACTTCTTTGATTTATATGTTGAGGTGGAGAGAATGCCTCCAACTTTAAGACCATTCAAATAAAGATCATTTGGCCATTTGATTCTAACATCAATACGCGGTAAGCCCTGAAATAAATCATATACTCCCAAATGAGTGAATCAAACCTCAAACTCACATACTGGCTGGCTGAAAAATTGCAATAAAACAATCATGCATAGCATTGATGGGTAAAGCAGCCACAAGCCACCTTTCAATCAGACACTATCAGGTGAAAATTATTTAAAAAGTTATGTTATTCACACACCAACGTAATGAGTTACTAGCACTTAGTTCTCTAAGATCACATACTCTGAATGCAACTTGACTAATTTACTTGTTTAAGTCATTATGTTCTCTTGTCCAGTAAACATCACCAAGTAAGCGATATATAGATATCAAATAAGAAAGAGCAAGGTTACTAGTTAATGACTGGCAACACCCTTCAATTAAGAAGGAAAAAAAAACCAACATTTTTGTCGCAAATATCCTTTATTGCCTCTGTAACAGCAAGAGACACTACATATTGCAACAAAGGCACAACTCGTCCATCCTCCATTTGAATGGTAAATGAAAACATCAGGCAACCTGCTGGAGATTCCCATACATTCTTTGATCGACCTGCACAATCAAACATACAAAGTTATAACTATTGATTATTGGAAATCCGAAATCACAGCACGAAATTTATATCACAAACCTCGCCCTTTATATTGAACATCAGCAACGCAAACAGTACCAATTGGAAGCTCACCAAAATTACTGTCAAAAAGAAGAAGAAAAATTAAGCATCTGAATTTATTATACACACGAAAAAAATCGGAAAATTGAAATTGGAGATTCTTACTTGGAAACAACATCATGAGTTGAAGGCAATATCGGCGACCAGATGAGTAATCTACCGAATTGATTAGTTGAAAGAGAATTCATAAACCGTTCAATACAGAAAGACTCTTCGTCTTGCCGCTGCTGCTTATTAATAATCTCTGAGTGCAAGAGAGTAGAGACTTGCACATTATCAGGCAGTTTAAGAGTGTTATTATTCATTAATGATTTAGCAATTTCATTCTCTGCAGATGATTTTCCGCATAATACCAGCTTACAAGGCGTGCTGCTGCTGCTATCCATTGCTGAACCAAAACAACAGCAGCAGCAACAAATCAAGATTTAAAAGCATTTCCAGTTGTCAAGAAAGGTAAAGGCATCTGACACGTACCTGTAGCGGCTGCAACTGATCGAGATAGAGTGAATGGGCTTTTCTGGCTTGTAGGAGCAATGAAGTTATGTAGAGAGCAGAGCGAGAGAGAAGCTTGTGGAGAGAGAAAACGCAGGTGAGGAAGCGTGAAAGAAGCGCGAGAGAAGCGCGAGAGAAGTTTTTCTGGCATTAGCTAGATTCCGCTCTCTTGGGGTCCAATTCAAGTCGTAAAAACCTCTTTCTCTACGGAGTTAGAAGTTTAGTTTGCGGAGAACACAACACGTGTTATAGGAACAGCAGGTGCTTAAAGTTTGTTGTCACTGACGTTTTGGAGCCGTTGGATTATAAAAGCGATACGTTATTCGCAGAAGGAACGGCGGAGAGGTATTTTATGACAAAATAAATTACATAGCCCAATATTTTAGGGCATTTTTTGCGAATGTGAAAATTGGAGGAAGGGAAGGGAAGGTGAGACTAAATATTTAAATTTAAAATAATACTGGAATCGTCTACAATCTCCAGTCTAAAATGTTTACAATTCTACTCAACTACCAGATACAAGCAGCTAGTTCTTCCATCTATTATTTTTTCTTTCAAAAAAATGAGGAGTGAATAATTGTGTTTGTGTATGATCTTCAGAAATCAGACTGGAAGTTGCATCGCTGTCTCTCTCCCTGCTTGAGAAGGATAAGCGAAAGTCTGTCGCGCCTTCTATTCGGTTGATGGTTAGACTCCACCTTTGTAGAAATTTGCCAAAGGAGATGGTAATTACTCTGTCATTCGTTTGATACGATTTGCCCTCGTCAACTTCCTTAATGGAAGCGTTCAGTTAATACAGTCATAGGAGGTAATCAATCATGGAGCTCACAACCGGCTTCGTTCCTTTTCTACTGCCTTCCATAATCAATCAATAGTAGGACGCAAAAATTCACCGGCACAAGGGAACCCGGGCAAACCCGTACAAATTGCTCACGCCACTATAGTTTGGAAAAAAACAAAATCGTAGGAGCAGGCAGTTTTTTTTCTCACATCGAGTATGGTATAAGTACCCTACCATTCCAGGAACTCGCATTTGCATGCGCCAAAGTATTCTAAACAATACCGGTGAGGGAAAAAAATATCATTTTCGGTAAAAATCCTGAAGTTATCACACAGGAGTTAATTTAGGTTTTCCGCCACCAGGGGTTGTTTTTGTTATTTTTATTATTATTTATCGTTACTTGCTTCCCTAGACAATGTGCTGAAAATTTTCTCAGAAGATCCATGACAAATAGCTATTACAGTTAAGTAGAAAATCATGTCAGTACTGTGCTATCTTACATAGAAGTTGCGCAAAGCAAGTGAAAGATTACACATCCATTGTCGCGCTGCGCGCATTCAAAAAGGAGATGCATACAAGTAAAGAATTGGAGTTCAATTCTTCTGTTTGAAGGCATAATTAAACAACAGGGATGTGTACACCTTACAGTGGACGGACAAGATTTCTCATATTCCCAAACGAGAAGAAGACCTTCCCAGAGTCGACTACCTGAAACCATTCCTATCCTCTCTCTAACTTTGCTAAACACTCCTGGAGCTGAAAACAAAGCTTAGACATCTGGGAGAGCAACTTACATTGTTGGTCTCGCGATGTTAATGACTCAGGTGTGAGAGTACCTGGGTTAAGCAATTGTTGGAGCTCACGGCATAGCACAGAAGATTCTTGGTCACCGCCACAAGTTTCTGAGACAAGTTGAAGCAGTTTACAACCTTGTTTCTGAGATACTGATGGTTGAGTTGGTACTGGTGGAACAAGAAAAGGGTGTTGGAGTAATTGAGGGATTCTCCACCTCTCGTTCCGGTCCCAAGCCAAGCATTTTTTCATAAGATCAAGAAGCCATGGGTTGGAAACTGGCTCATAAGTTATCTCATGGTTTGGATCTGTTATAACTTTGAACTTGGCCCAAAAGGTCTTGAACTCAGAAAAGGGGGTTCTTCCATACACCATTTGGTAAAGGATACAGCCAAGGGACCAAATATCTGATGGTCGACCACACTTTATGGTGTTTCCATTCGCATCACTCTCATTGCACATGAATGCCTCTGGAGACATGTAGCTCAGGGTACCTACCTGCAGAAACAGAATATGAACCACTAAGCAAAATAATACTAACTAAAGAACCTCTTAAATAAGCTAAATTGACAATTAAGCAATCCTCTTCATCCAAAAATACACAGAACAAAAGAAGGGCGTGTTCTTAGGTGGCAACATGTGGTCAGTCAACAGAAGGGCACATACAAGGTGGAATCTGCATTCTGATGCAATCATACTACTAAATCTAATAATAGTTTGGAAAACCAAATACAAGGAATAAGTAAAGTCTACCTGTGAATCCCTTTGAATATTAGTGGTATCACTCATTATGGCTTTGGCGATACCAAAATCAATCAACTTCAGATAACCTTTGACAAGAAGAAAATTTGCTGGCTTCAGGTCAGAGTGCACAATACGTTCCTCATGAATGGTATTGACAGCTTGAAGTATTTGCTGCAAAATATTTGAACCAAACAATGTCAATCTGCACTGCCATTCAAATAACAATGAATAAAACAAAAAATTATGCCTTAGACCAACAAATTCTGTGTGTTTTCAAGATGATGTAAATTTGCTATTTGTTAGTATCATATGAAGACAATGTTGCATTGCTCATATAAACAAGTGTGTTTCCTCATCCATGCCAAATCCCCTTCCATACAAACTATGAGAGAGATGGAAAATGGAAGATGAAAAAATGCCGATAATCAACATCATGCCAAATTAGAAACTTATCCACCCCGTGATGCAGACAAAGTCCCAATAATGAAAACAGGAGCATCATTACAGTGCTTCCTTTAAACAAAGACAAAATGCTCCCCACTGTTCAAAATGACTTCATTCTAGCATTAAAAACTGACATCTGAATTAGTAGCTATAGCTATCAATCTGTAATATGAGAAATAGCTATAGAGTGTTAATATAAATTAAACTGCAACTATGATGCAAGGCCAGGTGAAGCCCGAGGACCTGCCAGTAAAATCTAAGCCAATTCTCATCTATCGTCTGGTTGGAGCTATCCATCTCCTTCCATTTCTGGGCCAGCATGTGAGCCAAATCAATTTCCCCATATTCAAGGACCATGTATATACACCCATCATCCTTAACTCTTCCATCTTTATTACTTATGGAGCTACTCATGACTTCATGGAGCAAAGCTTTATCTGTCACCTAATTCCAAAAGAGAGTGTTAGAGATCTAGTAGATGAATAAATCAAGAATAGATGTCAAGCCTTTAAGATATGGATTCTGATGAGAAGAAAAAAGAACATCAATATAAAAGACCTATTCTTCTGGCACAGAAGATTTATCGTGTTCTATAATGTTATCTCGAAGCACATATGTACAATCACAAGGTATAGAGTTCGAGTAAATTGCAAACATGATTGCCCCAGTTAAATCATATCATTTAGAGCATGATTCTTTTAAGGATGCAAGTGAGTACCTCATAATCTATTAACTGTATAATGTTGTTCTTCCCCTTTAGTTTGTTTAGATATAGAATTTCCTGGCAAAAACCATATGCAGTTCCATAATCACGACCCTTGAGCTTGATTTTCTTGAGTGCATAGATTGTACAGTCTGAGGAAATGACTTTGTGAACCTCACTACTTCCTCCACTTCCTATCTTACCAAGCCTTTGATAGAGCTTCCCATTAACTTTAAAGAACAAATCTGGATCATAACTCCTTTTCCGAGGTACTAATGTGCCTTTACTGCTTGCAACCTTTTCTTTGTTTTCTGGTTTAGAAGGCTCCAACTTCACATTTGAAGATGGGTTTCTGGACATTGGACGCTGAGATTGGACATCAGCACCATCATCTGCGGGTCCTCTCTCCTTAGCGGGCTTATCAACAACAAGAGAAGGATTGTTTGCAATGTCATGTGCCTCAGGCATGCTTCCCTTTTGCTCCTTAGGCAGGTCAAGCTCCTTAAATTGGGAATGAATAGCAGAGGTAGAAGGCTGGGTTGCAGTGGCTCTCAGGTCATTTAGCATAGCACTTGTGTCCTTCAATAAAGGATGTGACAGCTGCTCCAAATTCCTTGGAGTTACATGCTGAGAATTTGCATTAGAATCCCTCAAAGGTTCGACAGCAGCTTGAGAACCACTCTCTGTATGTAGACGAGAGCAATAAGTCGTTGAGTTAAGCATGGGTGCCGAAGTAGAATGAACAGATGTTGTGGTAGCACAAGATGGACCAACAACAGATGATTGAGTAGCTGGATGGTTTAAGAAGTTCCTCAATTGATGCAACTGATCCTGAACAACCATTGCTCTCTTTGCCAGTGATGTTACTGCTCCATCAGATCTCGCAGTGACATCTGATTCCATGTTCTGAAAGTTCTGCTGCTTCGTTTCATCATTAATCACATTTGACACCTCTACTTGATTGCTCACATCCCATTCCATTTCTGTCAATGCAAGTGAACCCATATGAGAAGACAAGTTCTCCAATCCAGTGGCCATTCCATCATCGGCCCCTGCAAGTTAGAATATAACAGTACATATATATATGTCCAGAGTACAAAACTTAAAAGCTTTTGCCACGGCATCTTAGATTAGATGACAAACAACAAGTAATCCAACAAAACCAACTTTCAAATGATCACTCAAAAAAGCAAGGAGCAGTATATTACCCTGGGAAGTGGCCTTGTTCACTGTCAAAAACTGGACTTTTCTCTTACCCTCAACAAGTTGAGATTCTACACATGTCAGGGGCACCTGATTATCCTCTTTAGCAGCAATAACAGATTCTGGTTGCTCTCTCTGTCCATCAAACGGATTGAAACTCTCATCAAACGTCTTTGTAATGGTTCCTGGAAACGGAGATGCATCTTCATGAGTTTCCCTAATAACAGCAACTGGATTCTTTGTTTGCAAAATTGAATCTTTACTTAGAGGAACAACATCTTGAGACTTCTTCGTCCCTGTAGTAGGATCCACATTTGAAGCTACGGTTCTCGATGCTTCACGCTGTGGAATCAACGTACGCCTAGGCTTTATACTATTATTCGTTTGCATTATACCTAAAACGAGCATGCCAAACACTTAGAACTTCGACATATATTACAATTTAACTGTCAAAAAGTCATAATTAAAGTATTCTGGTCACAAATTAAAAAAAAAATTCTTCGAACTTGACTTCAAGATGAAGAAGTTGATTCCAAATTAATTAACACAATCGTGAACATAATAATTAGCATTCCTGGATTAAGCCTTAACTTCATTTTATAGTAAATAGCAATAGATAAATGAATGAATGAATGTGCCAAATTTTAAACCCTAATTTTCAGAACTTCTTAGTAAAAGCGAGATCTAGAGAGATCGAAAGCACAAAAAGTTACAGATAGGGGTGGTGGTACCGAGGGGGCGGTGGCGCTTGAAGGCGGCTTGGACATGCCGGAGAAAGTCCGGGGGGGAGGAGGAGGAGGAAGAGAACGAAGACGAAGATGAAGTCGTGTCGGCGGCGTTGGTGACCGGACGAACGAGATTTTTTGGCGGAGGTAGAGATGGGAGAGGAAGGTTAGCCTCCCTGTCCATGGCCGGATCTCAGCGGCATTTCCGTCAAGGAGAGGAGCAGTTTGGGGAGGAGAAGACAAAAACGAAGACACTTGTCTGGAGGAGAGATATTTTAATTAGAAGGAATTAGGTTAGGGCATGCGTGCTGTCCATGAGTATGAGGAGGAAGCATCGGAATTTTTGAGTGCCCTGTGTTTGTGTGTCACGTTGAGGAAGTGGAACAGCATTCCATCGGCTGTTCTTGCCAAAGCCAACTGAGCAAGAGAGAGAGCAGCGTTGAAGTTTTGAAATGACTTGTTGGCGCCCTTGAATCTTGGTTAGTTCGCTGTATTTGGGCCTTTATTGGGCTTTTTCTTTTTTCAGCTCTAAACCATTTAATATTGAGTAAATTATAAATTAGTACATGTAATTTTGCAAAATGAATTAAATAGTTATTTTAATTTTAAAAAATAATTAATTGGTCTTCAATTTTAAAATTTAGTTATAATTAGTTTTATCACTCACGGGTAAAATTTCAAATTAATTTTGAATGTGATGGAAAATTGTGTTAGTGATGTACATACATTTTAAAATATGATGATTTTTTAATTAAAAACGTAAACATTTTGTTTTTGTATATATGCTGTTTATGTTACAAGAATGAGTTAATATTATGTTAGAAGAATTAGTTTTAAAAAATAATTAATTCTTCTTCTGACTCTAGCCATGCTTGTTTTTTGTTTAGGAGTGGGTCATCCGCTTATTTTTTCTCTTTAAAAAAAATAAAAATAGGTGGCAAGTCATTGCCCATAAAACAAGGGGATTGGAGGGTTGGCTTGAAAAATAAATTTTTCATCTATTTTCATATGAAAACACAATTACTCATTAATCCAAAAACATTCTAAAATCAATCAAAAAAGTAAATATAAACTAAATCAAAAAGATTTAAAGGAACATTAATCTACCCTTTCAACCATGTTTATAGGGGGGGAAATCAGCATTATTTATTTTCCTCATCAAATTGAATCATTTGACATTAAAATTAATTATTTTGATCATCATAATGTGGGTAATTACCAATTTTTTCTTTCTTATTGCAGTTTTCTTGTACTTTACCCCTCTTATCTTAAAATCATGAATTAAAAATTAAACAAGATGAATTTTTGAATCAAAATAAAATTTTTATAAACTTTGATATTAGTCATATATTTTTATTTATTTTACATTGTGGTCCTTTTTATTTTAATTTTATCTCTCCACTGCAATTTTAAACCTCATATCATAAAATTAGGTTACAAGATTAATCAAATAAAAAAATATTCTATGATGAAATTAAAAAAATAAAGGAAAAAAATAAAATAAAAAAGGAGAAGGTGTTTTATTATTTATACTAGTAGTGAAACACCATTAAAAACTCTAGTTTTTTTTTAAGTGCTTTAGTTAATATAATAATTATTATTTTTACTTTTTTTATGATATTTTTTAATTTATTTTTTGGTGTTGAGGAGTAGAAAAGAAAAGGAATAGCATAAAAAGATTGATGAGAAAATAAGATATATTTTGGATTATAGATAAATATTAAATTAAACATCATCAACACTAGTCAGTCAGTCAATCAATCAATCAATTAATTCTCAAACTAAATGGACTGTTTAATCCATTTTGCAAAACTAAAAGGATTAATTTATAATTTACTCGTTATTAAAAAAGGCTTTTAGAGAATTTAATACGTGGATTGTAGCTGGAACAAGGGAGAATCGTGCTGACAAATGTCTTGCTTTGGAGAAACAATGATTGTTACGAACAAAATAAATTATCCTTTAATTGTCAAAAATTTAAAAATGGTTTCACTCTTTATAAAGTGATTTTTGAGAAAATAAATTATTTTTTAATATCTGATTATATCA
>Ga0325402_1001558_pt1 | contig 18984 bp, 24 predicted proteins | sample PopdelMetagenome_22_FD_207212 | JGI IMG/M metagenome (GOLD analysis project Ga0325402, IMG submission 207212) | Populus deltoides microbial communities from Bellville, Georgia, United States - Xylem-PdKOR-R3 | ecosystem: Host-associated > Plants > Phyllosphere > Stem > Wood/Secondary xylem...
CCAAAACTTCATTTTATTGATTTGATGAGAACTTATCCATCACGGATAATATTTCTTTATAGAATCAAAGTTCACAAGCCTAATCAAATCTTCTCCATCCATTGCTGTTAATATCAATGCTCCTCCTGAGAATGTCTTTTTCACTACATAGGCACCTTCATAATTGGGCGCCTATTTACTACGATCTTTACTAGGTAGTGGTAGAATTTTTCTTAACACGAGATCTCCTTCCTTGAACTCTCTCGATCGAACTTTTTTGTCGTTCACTTTAGCCATCCTTCTTTGGTATAGCTTATGATGACAAATTACAGCTAATCTCTTCTTGTTGATCATGTGTAGTTGCACATATTGTATTTCAACCCATTCAAACTCTTCAAGCTTAGATTCCATGAGGATTCTTGTAGAAGAAATCTCTACTTCCAACAACATCATTACCTCCATCTCGTAGACTAGTGAATAAGGTGTAGTCCCAATTAATGTCCTTATTGTTATTCAATATTCACGAAGAGCATAAGAAAGTCATTTATGCTAGTCTTTGTAAATAACCACAATTTTCTGGACAATCTTCTTTATGTTCTTATTAGTAGCTTCAATAGCGTCGTTCATCTTTGGTCTGTAGGGAGATGAATTAAAATGCTTGATTTTTTCCACTTAGCATATAATTCTGCAGTCATCTTCCCATTGAAGTTTTGGGCATTATCGGCCACTATCTTTTCAGGTAAATCATACCTACAAATCAGGTATCTCTTAATGAATCATTTGACCTCCTTCTAAGTCACATGGACATATGAGCAGGCTTCTATCCATTTCGTGAAGTAATCAATGTTCGTTGGTAGCTTTTGGATTAATCAACCCTATCACATATATTTCCCACATTGCAAAGGGTCAAGGTGACACCATATTGAATAAAGGCACTGGAGGTACATTGATTTTATAACTATACACCTGATATTTATGACATTTTCGAACAAATTCTATGCAATCTTTCTCCATGGTCATCAAAAAATACTTGGCTCTTTGCATTTGCCTACCCATCATGTGCCTATTTGTATGGGTGGTGTAGATCTCTCCGTGTACTTTATGCAAGGCTTTGTTAGCTTCTGACTCATTCAAACATCTAAGTAAAGACCCATCAAATAACATTTTGTACAAAACTTCTCCGTCTATATATCACTCAATTGACATTCTTCTCAAGGTCTTCTTATTTGCACTTAATGCTCCTGAAGGATACTCTCGATATTGGATGAACCTCTTTATATCCATATACCAGGGGTTGCCATCTATTTCTTCTTCTACTGAACAACAATGAGCAGGAGAACTCTTGATCTCAATGCCTATTGGATGTACTCTGATATCGTAATCAATTATAGCCATAGAGCCTAAGGTTATCAAAGCATCGACAAACTAATTCTTATCTCTTCCTAAATAAGTGAACTATTTCATTGAAATTTTCAGCCAATTTGGAGACATATTTTTGGTATGGTCTCAATTTCTTATCTTTCATCTGTCATTCACCTTTTACCTGGCATATTTTCAATATTGAGTCCCTATATACTTCTAAGTTCCTTATCTTCATCTCTAAAACAGCTTCTAATCCATGACTATAAGCCTCATACTTAGTTGTATTGTTTGTGCAATTAAACTATAGCTTGATTGAAATAGGATATTGCTTTCCTTCTGGGAAATTATTACATCACCACCTTCATTACCAAACACATTTACTATACCGTCAAAGTACATGGTATACCATTCACTCTCTTCTTCCTTCTGCAACTAATACATCTTCATCAAGAAAGTTAAAGTTTAATGGTTCATAATCCTTAATGGCATTATCAGCTAAATGATCTACAATTGCACTTCCTTTCACAAATTTTCTTGTTATGTAGATGATTTCATATTCGGCTAACACTTGCCACTAGCTATTCTACTTGACATGTACGACTTTTCAAAGATATATTTCAGAGGATCCATCTTTGAGATTAACCAAGTGGTGTAGTACGACATGTACTATCGAATCCTTTTCGCACTCCATACCAAGCTATAACACAACTTCTCTACATACTATAGCGAGATTCACACCTAGTGAATTTCTTACTAAGATAATAAATGGCTTGCTCCTTTCTTTCAGACTCATCATATTGTCCAAACACATAACCCATGGCTGATTCAATCATTGTTAAATACAAAATAAGAGGTTTTCCCGACATGGGTGGTACCAATAGAGGTGGATTTTGCAAATACTGTTTAATCTTATCAAAGGCTTCCTAGTAGTCTTCATCCTATACCCCAGTATTCTTCTTTCGGAGTAATCAGCAGATTGGTTCACAAGTAGATGTAAGTTGTGAAATGAATCTTGCAATATAGTTTAAGCACCCCAAAAAGCTTTGAACTTCTTTCTCAGCCTTAAGAGCTAGCATAGCTTGTATGACTTTCATTTTTTCAGGATCTACTTCTATACCATTATTGCTTACCACAAACCCTAATAATTTCCCTGATTTCACTTTAAATATGCACTTTGCAATGTTCAACTTCAACTAATATTTCCTCAATCTTTTGAATAATTTCTTTAGAGCTGGGATATGACTTTCTTCTTCTTTGGACTTAGCAATCATATCATCTATATACATCTCAATCTCTTTATGCATCATGCCATGAAAAAGTGTTCGTCACTCTTTGATAAGTTGTTTCAACATTCTTTAACCTGAATGACATCACTTTATAGTAGTAAGTTCCCCACGAGGTGACAAATGTCGTCTTCTCCTTATTCTACTCAGCCATTTTAATCTGATTATATCAGGCGAAACTATTCATGAAAGAGTAGGTAGAACTCTTAGCATTATCCACAAGTACATCTATGTAGGGTAAAGAGAAATCATCCTTTAGGATTGCCTTATTCAAATCTCTAAAATCCACAAACACCTGATCTTATTGTCTTTTTCAGGTACTGCTACAATGTTGGACACCCATTGAGGGTATTTGACTACTTCCAAGAATCCAGCGTCCCACTGTTTATTTACTTTTTCTTTAACCTTGATCAGCATATCAGGTCGTGTCCTCCTTAACTTTTGCTTGACTAGTTTGCAACTTTCTATCAATGGTAACTTGTGTACCACAATCTCAGTATCCAAACTAGGCATGTCAGCATATTCTTGTAAAAGAGCAACCAACTCGTTTCTCAAATTAGCGGTGATTAGCATCCCTATTTTCAACTCTTTTTTGTCCTCCCCAATGCCTATATTTATCAGTTCTAGTTCTTCTTTTGCAGGCTCTCATGTGTGCTCAGACTATTCCACCAGCTTTGTAAACTCTTTGATGTCTTCATCCCCACATTCTTTATCATCCATTGCAATTAGAATTTCATCACAGGTAGGCTAATTATTCTCAATGCATTGAGTTTGTGAGTTTATCGATAATCTACTTTCAGATTTTCTAAAAGCATAAAGTGTTTTGGCTATAAGTGTATAATTCTTGGGAAAATAAATAAAGGCACAATTGAAATAAATATGCATGATCTCACTAAAAATTTGAAAGGATAAAAGGGCTCAATAACAAAACCTTATTGCCAATATCTTGATCCATGATTATTGGCAAGGTACACTTATTCAAGCAAAAAAACAAAAAAAAAAAACACACAAACAAAGCATTATTTTTTAAAAACAATCGGGACTTCCTGAATCTCTCAATTGCTCAACTCTTCCCCATTAGCCAGCTTTCTCACAAATTCAAATGGGTCTTCTAAAGTGCCAATAGTCAGTTGGGGTAACAGTTCAAGAAGGTTCTCTCCACCTTCTAAGCTTTATTTGTGGTCTTTTTCGTTGAACCTTTCAAGATAGTTGATAGCAACACCATTGAATTCTTTTCTTAGCCTTTCCACTTCATCCTTAGCCCTTATCACATGTGCGGGTCATGGAAATGTTAAGTGGATCAGTAGGATCCTTATCTGATCTTCATTGGGCTCCATCACTTCAATCTAGGATACTCTCTTTTCTTTTATTACCTTAACTGCTCTTTTGAAATCTATCTTTCTTAACTTAAAACCTAAGTCAAACTTCTAATCAACACATTTTATTTATATCACATTAACCCTCTTAGGCATTCTTGTGGTTAGGTCATATTGGAATGGCAATCCATGTTTCAAAAAGTATCTAACAGTCATTTTTGCTACATCAAAAATCTTTGGCTTTCTTCACATCATATTTTCAAGTACTCATTCGGTATTTACAACCTCAAATGCATGCAGATTTCCATCCTTACTTTCCTCATATTCTATGTAAGGGATCAACAAATTTCTCACCATAGACAAATCCTCCTCAGCTTTTACAATCACCAGATTCCCATTGATGATAAACTTGACCCGCTGATGTGGAAGATGTGACAGCCTAAGCTACATGAATCCAAGGCCTTCCTAACAATATGTTATATAAAGGATGGATATCCATCGCTTGCAATATCACCTAGAATGGTTGAGGGCCAATGATCAATTCAACATCAATATTCCTAATAATTGGCCTTGGCGACCCATTGTATGCTTTGGCAGTCATGGTACTCGACTCCATATGAGAGGCATCAACAAGCATCTTATTAAGCACATGCCTTAGAAACACATTTAGAGCAGAACCATTATCTATGAGCACCTTAGAAATCACACAATATTTGAATTTTACCGTGATATATAGCGGTTTATTATAACTGGTCCCTTCAGGATCAAGCTCATCATAGGTAAAGTATAGGTAGTTGGTGGTTTGAATCATTCCCACCAAATGTTCTATGGAATCCTATGTGATATCTTGAGGAATATACACCTCATTAAGAACCTTTTTAAGAGTGTTTCTATGCAATTCTGAACTCAGCACTAATGACAACAAAGAAATCCTAGCGAGTGTATTTTTCAATTTATCCACCACATTATATTCACCATGCTTCATCAACTTCAAAAACTTATTAGCCTCTTCATCGCTTATTGGCTTATTAACCTTATTCATATTTGTCAATTCCGCCACATTCTTTCCTTTGGCTTTCCTATAATCCTCCAACTCTTCAAGAGTAAAACATCTCCCACTCTAAGTTAGCCCTTCTATTTTAGCATATAAAACAGGGGTTGGACTCATGCTATGAAAGGAATACCTATAATTATGAGGTAGGGCATTATTACTTTTGCTAGTTGTATTTGTAGGCTTAGTCAGAATCATTTTGGGATTCCCCTTCAATTGACTGATATCTACAAACTTTAACTTTCTTATTAAAACTAGTCACCGTCCCCACTAGGTTATTTTCTTTTGGACCAACCAATCTCAAAATTCCTAATGTCATCATATCTTTCACATTAGAATGAAACTCTTCACAAGAGTCAATAACATATCTATAAGGCTATTGATACTTACAATATTCATTCACATCTTTTACAATTTGCATTTTGACTGGTGTTTTAAGATACCCAGCTTGTCTCAACATCCCATACAATCTCTCCATTATTGCCCTTAGGATTGCTTCACCTTCCTTTCCTATCTCCAAGGTATTAACCCTTCCACTTCCAGAATCATGGTTTGGTAGTGGATTCGAATTCACATTCGGGAATTCATAAAAAATAATACATCCAGCCTTAATAAGTTGGAGGATTTTTCTCTTGAAAGCAACATATCCATCAATATTATGACCAGCGATACCAGCATGGTATTTATATTTTTTTTATCGGGTTTGTACTAATGAGGGAATGGTGGTTGTAAAGGTGTTAAAGGAACAAGCACAACCTAGCCAATACTGAGAAGCCTTTGGTACATTTCACTTAGAAGTATGGGTAGTGGTGGAAATTGTTCTTGGTTTCCTGGGAAGTTTCTTCGTGGGTGAGAGGCATTGTTGGTCTAGTTATTTGTGGGGTTGGTATGAGTGTTTATTTGACTACCAAGAAAAGACGAGGTAAAATTTATATTAGATATGGCAGGGGTAGGCGCAAATGTTTTGAGGGCATAGTTGTCTTGGTAAGTTTTCTTCTTTCCGTTACCTCCTCCTTCAACATTTGAATTTCAGCTTCCTTTCTTCATCCAGCAAAACCTTTTTTCTTATTGGGGTATGCAATCCTACCTATCCGGATGGTCTGCTCGATCCTTTAGCTATTACAACTAAGTTAGAGAAATTTTGCGCGGATCTTCCAACAAAGTATTCAACATACAGGGCCTTGAAAGTGCTCAAGAATAAACCAATCATCTCCTTTTCCAACAATGAAGGATTAACATGTGCAGCTAATTCGCGCCACCTTTGGGCGTATTCCCTTACAGACTCTTTGTTGCCTTTCTCTATAGTTTGTAAGCTTGATCTATCTAGAGCCACATCTATATTGAACTTATACTGCCTAATAAAAGCATCAACTAAGTTCTTCCATCATTTTACCTTGGTATTGTCTAATCGCATATATCAAGTGAGAGCAGCATCACTCAAACTGTTTTAAAAAAAAAGTGTATCAACAACTTCTCATCATGAACTACCTCGACCATTTTATTACAATATGTTCTAAAGTGGGTTATTAGGCATTGAGTATCAGTGTACTTGACAAATTACAGCACTCTAAACTTCTTTGGAATGACCACGTTGGGCACTAAACACATCTTAACAGCCTTTATGGGATAATACAAGTTATTCCCTTTAATTGCCCTCATTCTTTCTTCTAGGGCAGCCAATTTTTTCAGACCATCCTCCTCTAATACCTTATCTTTTTCAAATTCCTTCATTGTTAGGTCAACAATATGAGGCATCCGTATTGGTTATGTTGGTTGAGCGGATGAGAAACGTGTAGCATGTTGAGATTCAGGCAACATCCTATTTGCTCCCATAATTGGTGGATTAAAGGGAATATTAGGCATTGGTGGAGGCTGAGCTGTAAATATTGGTTGGGAAGATGTTCCTTCTCCAGATCTAGATCTCATAGCCTATTTAAGCAGATAGTAAACATTGTTACATCATCCTTTAAACTTTCCAACTTTTTTTGGTGTAAGGTGTCTAACTAGGCTCTTTCTTCATTTTTCATTTGTCTTTTTCGCAGTCAAGTATTATAGATGTGTTTTAATGGAGGACCTATATTTCACATGTATATATAGAATATGACAATTTATGAGCACGTGCACAAGATGCATGAGTATGGATGAATAAGAAAAGCATATTGGATATGGATTTACTCTTTGAGGGTGACATATGGTTGTTACTCTTTTTATATTTTTGGATTTGACCTATATCCTATGAACATTACAAAAGTAATTGATTGTTAGAAAATTGTAGAGCTTTTGTTAGTTTATTAGTTCTACGTTGCAATATGGTATTTTAAAAAAATATTTATTTATATTTAATTATATAATAATAAAAATTTATATTTTAAAGAATTTTAACAATTTTATTGAATATTTAATTTTTTTCATAATAAATTTTCATAAAAACTTCATGGATCTATATTTTGAGGGGGGGAAAATGTATTTCTCTTGTCAGAATTCTTTTTTGTTATTAATGTTTTTTTTTTTTATTTTGTTAGACAATGATTTTTTTATTAATAAAAAATAATATAAATTAAAATAAATATATGCAAGAATCAAATAATTTAAATTAAGTAAGAAGCAAATGCATTTCTTTAGTCAAAGCTTCATTTCTTTTTTTTATGAAAAAGCCGATTATCTTGCTAATATAACAAAAAAAAAAATCATTTGTGCTATGGATGCGTTTTCAGTATCATTGATTTTTTTAATTGAAAAAATGACATGCTTAATAAAATAAATTAAAAATAAACTCACTGATAAATTCAAAAGGAAGTGTTAACGTAAATAATAAATTAAGAAGCTACCGCTCCCAGTGAAAGCAAAAACAAATATTAAAAAAAAAATAATAAATGAATAGTGAACCAGATAGGATAAGCGTTATATTGGCTATTGATTAATGAGAAGGGTAGACACCAACAATTATCTTGCGCAAGTCATTCAATACCTCAACTTCATCACCGTCCTTATTGTTATTATAATTATATTTTTTAAAATATTTTTTATTTAAAAATATAATAAAATAATTGATTTTTATTTTTAAAAATTTATTAAAAATATTTAAAAAATTAATTTAAAATACAGAAAAATTTTCAAAATTTTTTAAAAACACTGAACACAAAAAATAAATAAACTTACTTGGTGTTATGCCAGACCCAGTTATTAATTGCCTTGATACACCATACGGCAGGGCGACCCCGATGGCAACCAAATTAGGAATCGAGCTAGTGGCGGTCAAAATCATCGTCTCCGAAATTGAGAGGAAGAATTATTGGAAGGCACTAACTGATTCCTCAAATAAAATGAAATTGGACTCTTATCTAATTCCAGAAACACAAGAATCAAAACTGAAAGTAACTCACTCATACTAACAACACACACCATTCCATTCCACACCCTAAAAGCACAATGGTCAAACCAACAAAGAGTTTTTCAAGCACTCCCTCTGAAGTTCCCCCATGTTTGAAGTTGAATAACTAACCATTTTGTCAGCAATCACCCCCAGCACTCGACAAATCAGATCCTCTTCCATTTCCTAGGTTTGGTGCTGATCAAATCCACATCTATGATTGTTGGTTCTCAGTTGTCAAGCTGCCACTGCTGCTCCCACCACCCATACGGTTGGATTCCCCCACTCTAGCTGCCAAGGCAAGAACTTCAGGTGACATCTCCCAGCTTCCACTCTTTCTTCCCCAACTCGATCGCCTAGGATGTATTCCACCACGGTCTCCAACTTCATCTACTGTGGTCCTGATATCCAGGGATAATTCACCTAGTTCACCATCTTTTATGTTCAACCGATCGTTGTCAGCAAGTTGTCCTTCGCCATCAGTCATAGCATTCATGTCTCCCCATACTGTTTTCCTACCCATTTCCATGTCACCTACAGCTTTGCCCATATTTGGACTCATGAAGCCCCTACCAAGTGTTCGAGCTGGTAGTGCAGGTTCCATGGGCACCTTTGCCCTGAAATTGTTCTTGGATGGGGGGATACTGGAGCAAAATATTTCCTTCAAGTTCTCTACCACTCCTTTATAAAAGGGATTTGCGTGCCTATCATAGCGATATCTGAAATTCTCATAAGTAGTCTGCACAAGCAAGGCGGACCATTAGTAAAAAGTGTATTGTTAATAACAGAGACTTTGATTCAGAGTGAATGAATGGAATTCTTCATAAAAGAGTCCAGAAAAAGAGGAAGATTATTCTCATACCTGATTTGTGCTGATGAGATACAAATGGAAGGCAGTAAGGCCACCAACAAACCACATTGATATGAAAGTATAAACTATTAAAACAATCGAGGCAGGGGTTTTGATCATTGCTTTCCAAATTAATGAGTTCTCTGATCCCATGATCTTCCTAATGTAGACCCAGCAGAATGAAAAAACATATATACAGAGAAGGGTCGTTGAGAAGACAAACATGAAGAAGAATCGATAATTTCTCTGCACCCAGAAACATATCAATCAATTTAAGGAGCCATGACACTCAAAAAGACAACCAAGGCACCAAATAAATCCAACTACTTTCCAGGCCAGCAACTTCAGAAGTATTAATTCTAGAAACTTGATATCAGAATTTGCTAATTTATATGCATGAACTATTTATATTCAATACATTGACATTTCATTAAGTTTTCAAATTATCAATAAAAAACAGGGACCATATGTGTTCAGACACATCAAATTTTGAGATAGCATCAGCAAGACAGTGCTGAATTTTCATGGTCAAAGAAAGCAGAACCCAACTTCAAGCTTGGGTCCATTTAATTATCACCCTTCAGCAGAAGAGAATCAAGAGATCCACGGCAATATGACTACTTATCCTAACCAATTGATGTCATAGAACCAGATATAATTTTTCTTTTATTTTGTGTTGAAAATCATTTCACAGCTACAGTATCACAATTATAAAAAAGAGGATCACTTACCAAGCCAATACACTGCCCAACCCAAGGGCAGTGATGGTCAAATCTTTCTACACAGTTATTGCATATTGAACAATGCGAGCAGCGAGGTGGTCTGTAAAGCATGCAAGTATCACAATACTTGACTTTCACAGTCATTCCATTGAATTCCACCTCCTTAATGCGTGGCAGGCGTAATTGTGGAGTTTGACCGGACCCAACATCTGCACTCCCATAAAAGCCATCCGGTTCTGGTGGATATGCATTGCGTGGAATTATGCCAGGATCCCTTCCAGATGTTAGCAGGAGAAGAACTAAATCCTGAGATGTCAGAGACATTTATGAGCTTCATGTTCAGTCTTACAGAACCAATTTCATTATCAGGCCCATGAAAGACATAGCATAGACGACATTTCACACATATTTAGAGCTTTCACTTCAGGAACAAGATATCCCTTTGCAACGCCATTCACCATCCTCAAAATTACTGCAAAAAGTGCCTCACGTGCATGACAAGAACCACACAAGTGTATGCAGGTCAAAACAGTGTGAAGCTAGGTTTGACATAATTTGGTTGTAGCAGATTCAGAAAGGCAATATGACAATAAAAAGAAACATAAAAACTGCACATCCCAAAAAAGTAAGAGCATGGTATAATCCAAGAATGGCATTTACATGATATTTTGCTAGGCCGCATATGTTTACAAATCAAATCACATGCAACCCTAGCTTACATGGTAACCCTTACACCAGCCTAACTGTATGATGTATTAAAGGTAAAAAATGTAACCGGGCTTTGATATAGACAGAACAAGGCATAAAATTTGAAGAATTATGTATAATCTGAACACCCTGAAAATAAATTATGATGATACGTTGGCAGTTATGCATATATCCTTTTTTAATTCGCTAATAAATCTAATTGGGTTTGGTTGGTTATTAGCGGCAACATGGATAGTTATTCATTGTTTGTTCCCTACAAATTTTCTACTACTAACAGCAATCCAATTCTCTCTAGTTACAAAATATTTAATTAGAGACTTCCTAAATTACTTTTAAAATATAACCATGAAATTACACTGACCCATCAAACTCTAAAAAAATATCACACTGAAATTATATCTGAAAGTTTATTTATATTTTCACATTAGCATAAGTTATTTTCCAATTTATCATTTTGAATTTCTTTTCATTATGCTTCCTGTGCTTTAAAAGAAAGTCCTCTTGGTGAAACTTCATAAGACTTGAACCATACATGGTGCCACAATCTTCTTACAAAAAAATACATTTGCTTATTAGCTGTCACGAAAACCTCATCTTATGTGAAACAATATCCCATTCCTATTCAGTTTCAAAACTTCTTTTCCAGATTCTCTAATGCTAAACATTTTACTAATGTATTCACGTTGTTCAAAAGATAAAAATAAAAATAAAAATTTTCATTCTTAGTTATGCAAGGTCACATAACAAACTCGACCAAAGTATTAATGATTTCTTATTTATTTGTTGTCTAAAGTTTGTTGTTACTGTAAATGTTGCAGTGAATGGTTATTGATTAAAGTTGTTTTTATAAGATTATTTAGAGATGGATAAAGGAAGGTGGAAAAATAAGAAGAAAAATGAAGGAAGAAAGAAAGGTTGTGAGATGAAGTGACAACAAATATTAATTCATTCCATCCTTTCACTTGCTTACATCACATGTGTATATAAGAAAAGAGTATAAAATTACTTTACTACCCTTGACTCCACTCTATAAATAATAATTGCTCCTAACACTCCCCCTCAAGATGAGGCATAGATATCTCTCGTGCACATCTTCCTAATAAAGCCTTTAGTAAACACATTAGGTAATTGTTTTTAGTTTTTACATAGATATCTCTCATGCACATCTTCCTAATAAGGCCTTTAGTAAACACATTAGGTAATTGTTCTTTAGTTTTTACAAAAAGAATACAAATAGTCTTCTCATTCAACTTCTTCTTAATAAAGTGTTTATCAACCTCAATATGCTCCATCCAATCATGTTGAACTGGATTATGGACAATGTTGATAGTTGCTTTGTCATTACAGAACAACGACATAAGACCACCAACAGTTATTCTCAGCTTAGCTTATGCATTAGATTTTTTTCCACAAAAGTTCACACACTCCATATGTCATTGCTCGATACTCTGCTTCTACACTATATCAAGACACTACAGGTTAGGTTTTACTCCTCCATGACACCAGATTACCACCAATTTCAGATGTGGATTTTCTATCATCCAACGATCCTACCCAGTCAACATCGATTAAGGCTTTTACCTTTAAGTGCCCATTATTGGGGAACAACAACCCTTTGCCAGGAGCAGACTTTAGACATTTAAGGATGCGATAAACAACATCAAGGTGGGATTTGTGAGGATCATGCATAAACTGATTGATAATACTAACTGAATAAGCTATATGAAGTAGGGTATGTGATAAATAGATCAACCTACCAACCAACCTTTGGTATGTCCCTTTTTCAGCTACTTCACCTTCGCAATTGGGTGGGTTTGTTTTAGCTAGTATATCAAGAATATATTTTCTTTGAAAAATAAAGATGCCTTTACTTAACCTTGCAGCTTCAATTCCTAGAAAGTAACGCAACCTCTTAAGGTCTTTGATTTTGAATTCTTTAGTAAGATACTCCTTCAACATATAAACCTCCTCGTGATTATTTCCTGTCACCATAATATCATCAACATATACATTGAGAATTGTAGTCTTGCCTTAGTGATGTTTGATGAAACATGGTGTTGTCTCCATTGCTTTGTTTGTACCCAAATCGAACAAATGCCTTGTTGAATCTATCAAACCCTGCATGAGGAGATTTCTTAAGGCCATATAAAGCTTTTCTCAACTTGCACAGCTTGCCCTTTGTCTTCTCACAAGAGAAACTTGGAGGAATTTCCAAATACACTTCTTCCTCTAAGTTTCCATCTAGAAAAGCATTCTTAACATCTAATTGTTGCAAGTCCCATCCTAGATTTGTTGTAATAGATGACAACACCTTGATTGAGTTCATTTTTGCAATAAGAGCAAACGTTTCCTGCTAGTCAATTCCATAAGTTTGGGTATATCTCTTAGCAACTAGCCTTGTACCTATCAATACTTCTATTTGGCTTCTGTTTAATAAAGAAAACCCATTCACAACCTACCACTCTCTTTATTGTAGGAAAAGTTGTGAGCTCCCATGTGTTATTTTTCAACAAAGCTCTTATTTCCTCTGCCATGGGTTCTTTCCACCATTTTTAACAACTTTCATAAAATACTTAGGAATAGACACATAAGACAAGGAGGATACAAAAGCTCTTTATGAAGGTGACAAGTGATCATATGACACAAAATTAGATAAAGGATGTTCGATATAACTTCGAACTCCTTTTGTAAGAGAGTTAAAGGAAGATCATCAATAGAAGGTATAACATTGTCAGTGGAAGAGTTAGGAATTTAATAGTCATATGTATGTTGTAAGGTTGAATTCAAAGATGGTTCTTGGCTAGATATTGTTGATTCATTGACTTCTTTCATTTTTTTTTCTTGCGAGTGTAAGCATACCAAACCTTCTCCTTTTGTCCCTTCCTAGTTTCCCCATCATCCTTCTAAAATATTTTTTTCTCTCCTTTTAGTTCCTCATCACTCCTACATTCCTCGACTTCTGCTGGATTTTCATTTCCTTTCTCTCTCTCCCCTTGATTTGCTCCCTCCAATTCTAGCCCAAGATTAAACAAGGTAAGAGATACCAAGAACATATCCTCACTCTCATTGACCTCCCCCTTAAGATGTGAGATGACAAAATATAACTCATTTTCACGAAAAGTTACACAATGCCAACAAACATTTTTCTACTTGGAGGATGATAACATTTATACCCTTTCTAGTTGCAAAGTACCCAATGAAAACATATTTCAATGCTCGCGGATCCAACTTACCAACAGCTTGTCAATGATCCCAAACAAAGCAAACACACCCTGAGGTTTTTTGCAGAACAATGTAGGAACTCTATTGGAGTTATAAACTCAAGAACTCTCAGTGGCATCCTATTAATGAGACATGCTATTGTAAGAATCTTATCTCCCCTGTAGGTTTTGAGCAAATTCCTTGTGAACATGAGAGATTTGGCAACTTCTAATATGTGTTTGTTCTTTCGCTCAGCTACATCATTCTAATTTGGAGTATTTACACAACTAGTCTAATGCAAAATCTCATGTTCCAACATAACCTCCATCCATGTACTTTGTACCATCAACACTCCTTAAGATTTGAACTTTAGCATTAAATTGTGTAAAAATCATGTTATGAAACCTCTTAAAGCAAGAAAACACTTCACTTTTATTATTATGCATCAAATAAACTCAAGTAGTACGACTATAACAATCAATAAAAGTAACAACCATCTACATCCAAATAAGGAAACAACTAGACTAAGACCCTAAACATCTGAGTGGATCACCATAAAAGGTTTGCTACTTCTATTATTAGTTGAGGAATAAGTAGTATGTATATCACAAGCATCACAAGATAAAGTTGTTGTAGTACATTGCTTAGATAGTGCTGGAAAAAGCTTTCTTTGAGCTACAAAAGATGGATGCCCCAATTAATTATGTCACGAAAGTAATTCTTGATTGACATCCTTAAAAATGGTCATCAGCCCATGTTTGAACTCACTTGTGTTTTCTAGACCAACAAAACCAGCTTCTAACAAATATAAGCCATCATTCACTCTACCATAGCCAATCATCTTATTCGTATTCAGGTCCTTGAACACATAATGAGTGTGAATAGAATGAGACTTTACCCTTTAATATTTAGTTATTTTAATAATAGATAGAAGATTAGAAAAGAACTTGGGAACATGAAGCACGGAGGTTAAAGATAAAGTAGAAATACATTGGATTGAACCTTTACCAGAAATGGGAGAAATAGGGGCTTAGGAACCATCAGCTATAAGAACTTTGTCTTTACATGAGAAAGGATTGTAAAATGAAAAAAAAAAATTGAAGACCAAGTCATGTGATCATTGGCTCCTGAATCTATAACCCAAGGATCAAAATCAGAAATGGTAGAGGAATTAAAAGCCATCATTGGCATACTTGCATGTGCAAAGTTGGATTAAGAGGGAGAAACAAGTTTGTTCGTTAGATGTCCAAGTGTTTGAACCTCTTCCTTGGACAGAGTTGGGGTGTTTGATTGACAATCAGGAACTGGACTTTCAGTTATCTCTGACACAAGTGCTTGTGATCTAGGATGACCAATTCTTTTCCCATCTTGTTCCCTTAAAAGACATCCATGTAACCGTCGATGTCTCCCTGATATTTTGGTTCGTCTACAATAATCACACATCAGTTGTCATTTTGTCTGCTAACCTTGGTTCACTAAGATGTGTAAATCCTTCTCTAAAGTTTTTCTGATTGGAGAGACCTATCATGGCTGACCTCTGATTGGATGCGACATTGCATTTCTACTTTCCTTTTACTAAACATGAGAATAAGTCTACCTAAAGGAAAGGAAGGGAAAGGCTCTTTCCCAAAACATGAACTCTAATTTGGTCATGTTCAATGTTTAACCCGGCTAGGTAGTCATAAACACATTCCTTATCAATTAGTTTTTGAAACTTTAACAATTAGCCTAGAAAACCTGGTAGAAGTTTCACTCCTGCCACAGATTACTCAATTCAGCAAAGTATTGGGCTATAGACATATCAACTTGCTTGGTTTCATGAACCTTTTTTTTTCGTAGCTTGTAAACATGTGTATCATTGCCTAATTGTGATCACATCTGTCTGGCAACATTCTAGATTTTTAAAGCAGAATCCAATATGAGATAACCACTAGCAATCAAAGATTGCATGGAGTTGATGAGCCAAGACATGACTAGAGAGTTTTTTTACTCCTATTGATCGAATATTGAGTTTCCAGCTATTGATCTCTCCTTTTCTCCTGTGATGTATCCATACAGTCCACGTGCCTCACTAAACAACAGACAAGATCGGGACCAAGCTAGATAATTATTTCCATCTAGTTTGATAAGGCTGATTTGGATGGTAGGATTCTCACTCACAACTCCAACCCGACCCCCACTACTCTCACCAAAGGGGAGACTAGTTTTATCAGTTGAACTCTTCTCTGTTATATTCAAAACACTACAAAGGACTATATATTTGATCACCACAAGAACCTAACTAGTCACTGACTAATAACCACCCTCCTAACTTGATTACAAATAATCATTCTCACTTATTCCAACAAGCAAACCTCTAGTTCACAATATTCAAGGATTTACAGAGTTGAAACCTAACATTTTTCATACAAAATTAACAGCTCAAACAACAACAATTGTTAGTGAGACGCTAGGGCTTTTGTTCATGGAGTCAAGGCATTTCTGAAAGTACAATCTAAACACTATAGTGATGTTGTGCTAACATCAACATGTTGTCATTGTTGATGTCAGCAAAAATAGTTGACTCCCCCAAAACAATGTTGATGTTTGTTGTGCTCATACCAAGTTGTTTTTCTAAGATTATTTAGAGGTGGATGAAGGAAGGTGGAAAAATAAGAGGAAAAAGAATGAAGAAAGAAAAAGGAAAGGTTATGAGATAAAGTGACAACAAATATTAGTTCATTCCATCCTTTCACTAGCTTACATCACATGTATATATAAGAACATAGTATAAAAATACTTATTACCCTTGACTCCACACTATAAATAACAATTGCTCCTAACAACAATTAACAATAATCATACTAGTAGATTGAGAGTACAAAAAAAATGTGTTTAATAATTTCTTGCCTTTTTTATTATTTTTTTTAAGATTTGCATGCAAAAACATACTATATCATGTGTCACATACTAGCACAAAAAAACACTTATAATGATCGATTGCAATTTTTTGCCTATAATATTTAGCTACATAGAATACATGTGTGACAGAATACATGATATATGTGCATGTATATTTCATCAAAGGGCAACATCCAGCTTTTTGGAAATTGGAGAATTGACAATACCTATAATGTTATGCAAAGGATGTGCTTGCAACAAGTATGGTCATTATTCATATCAATAAGAAGAGTCAATGTGGTAAAAGCAAGGCCAACATGGTAAGAAGGGGCAGCAAACTAGGGTAGAGACAAGCTGGGGCTATGAACTGGATATTCAATGAGATTGTATTGAAGGCTTTGAGCAAGGTAAAAGAAAGCACATCAACCCGCTATCTCTGCCACAACTGATGAAAGGTGATAGGTAATGGCATAATGCCATGCTAAATCACAAAAAAATACTTATCCCTCTTGAAAATTCATTCTTCTAAACAACTAAAAAAATAAATAAAAAAGAACCTCAACAATGCACACCATGAAGGACTATATTATGAAGAAGATATTCATCCATTAACCTGCTCTACAGATTACAATAATCAGTTTCCAAAAATAACACCTCTTATCCCCAGTCCACATGACTAAGCAGTTTTTCCTACCCCATCCATTAAGGACTATATTTTGTAGAAGATGTTCATCCATTAACCTGCTCTACAGATTACAATAATCAGTTCCCAAAAATCACACCTCTTATTCCCAGTCCACATGACTAAGCATTTTTTTCCTATCCCATCCAGTCTCCAGACAGCCTACTGTATATTTAGTTTATGCTCTAAATTTCCGCATGATCAAATCTAAAGACCTTCCCTTTGAACCCCTTTCTCCTGCCACACTCCTTAGAAGGATGAACAAGACTGGTTATAGTTGTGCTTGAATCCCGGTTGGAGACTCTCCAATAATCCATGGCAGTGCACCAATATAACAATTACCCTATCTGGGCTCTCTGATATCTCAGCATAAGATCAGAGAAGACCTGAATGGATACTATTGTTATACTTCAAATTCATAAGTTGTTGTACATGCCAGATACTATAATCCTTACCAGTATGGAGAGAAAGAGAGAGAGGGATTGGAATGTGTGTGTGTGTGTAAAAGAGAGAGGGGGAAGGAGCTCACATAAATAGTGAACACAACAGCAACGACCATTATTGATATTCCCCAATCATCTGAAAAATCATCCATCAGCTTTCTGGCAACAAAGATACAGAACACTGCAACTGGAACAACTATCAGGAGTGTAGTCAATGCAAGCGATCTCACATCTGGTCCAAAAATAAACCTCCCTTGAAGAAAAAATATCTGCAGAAGAGTGTAAATCCAGTAAGTTCCTGGGAAAAACATTGAAAATTTTGCACATATTTAGAATAAGAATGCAGTTGTGGGCAATTAGCACCTAGTCCTAGGATCAACTGACATCTGACCACTAGCACTTCGGAAGCTGAATACTACACTTAAAGTCCATCAATCTCATTTTCACATGGTTTACCACATGGTCAATCAACCACAACTCAAGCAATATAAGTTCCACTAACATAATATCACTATCACTAATGCGAAACAGGGTTAAGAAGCTCTCACATATTGTAAGAACTCTACCAGTTCTAGTTCAGGAATTAAACCTCTTGGTCAAACAATCAATTATATATGTGATTTTCCTATTACATCTTTCTCTACAGAATTCTGCTGTCAATGAAAAATTTCTACAAATTCAAAAAGAAGTAGCATAGTTATATAGTGTGCAATGAAAGAAATACTCAATATGGCATCTGTTGAATGCAGAAGAATAAGTTCATGCATTGCCCAACACAATCATTTCAATTTGAGATATAACATAAATATTAAACAAACACAAAAAATAACTGTTATTCCACTAGGCGGTCACAAGCCCCTTGACTCACAAAATAGGCAACCACCCCATTCAAACAATCTTGAAACTTAAGCTGCAAACGTCAAAATCAAAACACATCTCAGTTCTTTCCATCAACCTCTTCCAACTTCTTGTTAGTTGCTTTAAATCTTATTGACATGATCCTGACAGACAATCTCTTTCCATTTAATTAAACGCCAATAACTAACAACTAGTTTTAATCTTTGCCAAAAATAGCTGATGTTTGATACACTCAATATTTTACTAAGAGGGCTCATCAAATTTGGGTTTTTTTTTTTT
>Ga0325402_1001559_pt1 | contig 18982 bp, 14 predicted proteins | sample PopdelMetagenome_22_FD_207212 | JGI IMG/M metagenome (GOLD analysis project Ga0325402, IMG submission 207212) | Populus deltoides microbial communities from Bellville, Georgia, United States - Xylem-PdKOR-R3 | ecosystem: Host-associated > Plants > Phyllosphere > Stem > Wood/Secondary xylem...
TCTGCATTTGGAGGAGACCCTTTAATCGCATTTCCAGCATCTTACTTCACAACCAAGAATCCTCAAACCATGACAACTAATATCGTGATGGTAATGAGGGCAGAAGACAGATTGTACGTATCCTCTACAACAGCAAAATTGGAGTTTCCACAATTCTCAGGAAATGACCCGACATAATGGTTCAATCGTGCGAACCAGTACTTCGAATACCAAGACATAGCAAAGTTTCAAAAAGTGGCCATAGCAGCTTACCATCTAGAAGGGGAGGCAAACCAATGGTGGCAAAGGATCCGTAGAACATTTCAAGAAGAAGGGTAAATCATTACATGGGAGAAGTTTGAATAAGAGTTGTGGGCTGGATTTGGACCATCAGATTGTGAAGACTTCGATGAAGCTCTTTCACGTGTCATGCAGATGCGTAGGGACTTTCAGAAAGAATTTGAGAAGCTTGGTAGCAGAGTTCGAGGATGGACTCAGAAAGCTTTAATAGGAACATTCATGGGAGGTTTAAAGGCTGAAATAATTGACGGGATTCAGATGTTTAAACCAAAGACATTGAAGGATGCTATTGGGTTAGCAAGGGTGAGGGATGATCAGCTCACAAGACAACGAAAATTGACACGACCATCCATACTTGTTGACAGTGAAAATCCTGCAAGTATTTAGGGGCAGTCCTCTTTCTAGTGGATTTTCGAAGTGCAATATGAGGGAAAGATGAGGGAGTATCATGTGCAATAGAACTAGAAGAGACATGGGAGTTTTCAAGCTCAAAATCCTTAGGGGTGGAAGCAGGACTACTATAAAAAGAAGTAGGGGTGGTGTCTTTATTTTGTGAAAAACAAAGAGAGTCATATGAGTGATATGAACAAGGAATGTTCTGCAGTCCTAGTGTGGAATTGGAAGTGGAATGGTCTGCAGTGGTGTTAGAGGGTGACTTAAAAGGAAAATTAGTTTCATGAAAAAGAACATCCCTAGAAAGAAAAATGGTCCTACTATTTAAATCCATCAGCTTTTATCCCTTGACTCCAAAGGGGTAACCCAGAAAAATACACTTCCTACCTCTCGAATTAAATTTTCTTCTCCCATGTGAAATGGTTGTGGCAAAACAAAGACACCCAAAAATTTTCAAATGAGAATAATTTGGTTTATTATTAAAAAGAACTTCATAAGGGGTTCGATTGGCAAGTATAGGGGTAGGTGTTCTATTTATAAGGTAGACTGCAGTCAAGATACAATCATTCCAAAATGAGAGGGGAAGGTTAGATTGGAAAAATATCGCACGAGCTACATTTTAATAAGTGTTGGTGTTTTCTCTCAACTATCCCATTTTGTTGGGGTGTCTCAACACAAGTTCGTTGGTGAATAATCCCTTTTTCATTGTAAAAGTCAGTCATCTTGAACTCAATACCATTATCACTACGTATGTTCTTGATTTTACAGTTGAACTGTGTTTCTACAAGGTGGTAGAAGGATTCAATGCATTTTCTTGTTTCAGATTTGGTTTGAAGTAAATAGACCCAAGTTGTTATAGACAAATCATCTACTAAGGTCAAAAAATACCTTGAACCATCATAAACATTAGTGGAACATGGCCCCCAAATATAACAGTGTACTAATTCAAAAATAGTGGAAGATTTATGTGCACTAATAGGAAAAGGGAGTCTATGCTATTTGGCAAGAGGACAAATGCAACAAGGAGAAGTTTTATTTATGAGCAAAGTGTTTCTTACAGCAGGATCATCTATCAATTTCATTCGTGAATCAGAAATATGACCAAGGCGACAATGCCAAAGATCAATCACATTTATACTACTTTGAACAGGAATAGCAACTGAAGGGAAGTTCGGAGACAAACATGATAGAAGGTCGGCCAAGGATGAAGGAGAAACTGCTCTAGGAAGAAGGTGATACAAGCCACTTCTCACTTCAGCAATTCCAATCGTGGTCCAGGTGGAAAGGTCCTATATAAAACATGTATTATTTATAAAAACCAAACAGCAATTCAAATTTTCAGTAAGTCTTTTAACAGAGATCAAATTAAAAGAAAAGGAAGGAATGCACAAAACATCATCAAGGGCAATCTTATCAGTAAGTTGAATGTTGCCTAGATGTGTGGCTGATACAAAAGTTTTATTAGGCAAACTTACCCTATAAGATACCTCTGCAATATTAGAAGTGAAAAAGGAAGGGCTACACACCATATGGTCTGTAGCCCCTGAATCAATAATCCAGGAAATATTATTTAACTTTAAAAAATCAGCAGGAATATCATTACAAGGCATAATTTTTCCAGACATTTTTGAAGGTGTGATACTGCTTTTTGAATTGGGTGGAGTTTGACTTGCCAGGGGAGCTGCAGTTAAAGGACCTTTGGGCTGAATAAGGCTCATGAGATGAAGATATTGCTCTTTGGTGAAAACCATTTTCTCCTCACTCACCTCCTCCTGATAAGGACTTGCCAACAAAGCAGCTTGATTAGCAAAGGAACCTGTAACTTTTCCTTTGTAAAGCTTGTGACCCGGGGGATACCCATGAAGCTTGTAACATTTCTCAACCATGTGATCACTCATATTGCAGTGAAAACATACTGGAGGCTCAGCATTTCAAGCCTTATAGCAATTTTCGAGTGTATGACCTTGTGTGTGACAAAGTGGATAGTAAGGCCTTTCTTTCCTCTGGTTTGTGAAATTTCTCTTAGTTGTGTTAAAAGGGGTATGGAAAAACTTACTGGCCAATGCCATAGACTCACAAGAAGGAGTGTTGTTGGCTAGTTGGTGGTGCTGCTCTTGTTGTTGGATCATTGAGAACACCTTGTTAATGCTGGGAAGAGGCTCTATTAGCATGATTTGATCTCTAGCATTAGTATATTGATCGTTCAAACCCATAAGAAACTGTATAACATAATCTCTTTGATACCTCTCATTCAACATTTTCAACTGGCCGCATGTGTATAATGGTATTGGATTATAAATAATCATTTCATCCCAAAGAGTTTTAAGATTACCAAAATAAGTACTCACAGAGTCCTTGTCCTGTCGAAGAATAGCCAAATCTCTTCTAAGTTGGAAGATGCGAGGACCATTATGTTGGGTGAAACGATCCTTAAGCTCTGTCCATACCATTTGAGCATCATCCACGAAAGCCAAAGTATGTTTGATATCAATATTGACTGCATTTTGTATCCAAGAAACCACCATGTCATTGCACCTTTCCCACATTTCAAACAGAGGATCCTCCTCACTCGCTGGCCTAGCAATGATTCCAGAAATGAAGCCAAGCTTGTTCTTCGCCTTAAGTGCTCGACACATTGCTCGTGACCAAGTGACATAATTTTCAGTGGTGAGCAACTCAGTGAAAAGAATCAAAGCTGTGTGGTCCCTATTTTCCATACGATATGGATTATTTGGATATGTGAAGTTGAAATAGGGAGAAACTGGTTTGGGACTTTGGGTGTTTGTAGATTGTGAAATTGGGGATTGTTCTTCCATGGTTTGATTGGAGAAAGAAAATAATTAACCATGCTCTGATACCATGTAAGAATTATCAAAACCTGGAAAAGAAGAACAACCGACTCATGGAAGAGATGAAGAAGTTTTCTACCTGTATTGAATTTATTTCTCCCACACTTCTTGCGTTACTTTTACAGAAGGGAGAGATATATATATTGTATATTCTATTCTGTTAGTATCGTATAACTAACTATGAAAAGAAAAGGAAAAAGAGAGTGTTATCCAGCTCATGCTAAAAGCAAAAAATATTAGTAACAGAAAAGGAGAATACAATAAAGCATGTGTTATCTATCATCTTGTGCTTGTGATGGGAGAGCTAGATGACTAGTCGTCGTGGCTCCATTGGTAGGAATATTTATGTCCCGTAATAAGCTCATAAGACAACGGAAATTGACACGACCATCCATACCTGTACAAGTTCCTTTGGCTCTTCCTCCAGCAGCTTGTGATGACACCTTGACACCTGCTACTCCAATCAAGCGAATATCATGAGAGGAAATGCAAAAGAAGAGAGCGCAAGGCCTTTGTTTCTATTGCAATGATCGTTTCACAGCAGGGCATAGATGCAAGAAACCTCAATTGTTACTTATAGAGGATCAGAGGGATGTTGTAGAATGTAAAGAAACCAGTGTTCAACAAGCTTCAGAAGTTAACCAAGATACAGATGCAGTGGAGGCCCAAGAACCTGGAATTGAACCTGAAATCACGTTGCACGCACTGACAGGTTGGTCCGCCCCAAGAGCTATGAGAATGACAGCAAAAATGGGACATCTTGAAGCAGTAGTGTTAATTGACAGTGGTTTAACTCATAACTTTATCAGTGAGTGTTTGGCAAGTATGCTCAGGCTGCTAGTGGTATCTGCAGAAAGATTCATTGTACGAGTGGCTAATGGAGAGAAGTTAACATGTCAAGGGTGTTTTGACAAAGTATTGGTAGACTTACAAGGCACTAAATTTTATCTCAAGCTTTTCTCTTTACCCTTATCAGGATTAGATCTTGTGTTGGGCATCCAATGGCTGGAGATGTTAGGATCTGTGGTCTGTAATTAGAAGCAGCTAACCATGGAATTTATTTGGGACAATCAGATCTAGAGGCATGCATTGTTTGTTGTATGTCCATAACCGACCGTGACAATTACATCATTGGAGGAGGCGTCATAGGAGTTACAGCCAAGCATGTAAGCAATGTTAAAAGAATATGAAGATGTGTTCCAAGAACCTTCAGGCTTGCCACCTACGTGAGAGATACATCATTGCATTACAATGAAAGAAGGGACTGAGCCAATCAATGTACGTCCATACAGATATGCTCATTTTTAGAAAGCAGAGATTGAGAAGCAGGTTTAAGAGATGATGAATTCCAGGCGCATTCTCCTAGCACCAGTCCATTCTCTTCACTAGTACTTCTAGTAAAGAAAAAGGATGGAAGTTGGCGATTTTTGACGGACTACCGAGCACTCAATGCAGCTACTGTCAAGGATCATTTCCTATTCCCAAGGTGGATGACATGTTGGAGGAATTGTATGGAGCCTCTTACTTTACCAAGCTTGACCTGAGAGCTGGTTAAAAGTACACTCTCCTGATATTTCTATAACTAAAACTGCTTTTCATACTTATAATGGTCATTACGAGTATTTAGCCTATGTAGTCTTTTAGCCTATGTAATGCACTCTTAACATTCCAAGCCCTCGTAAACTTCATATTTAAACCTTATCTTTAAAAGTTTATCTTGGTTTTTTTTTTTAATGAGATCTTAATATATAATCCCACCTAAGATGAGTATGTAATGCATGTTAAACAGACCCTGAAAACATTAAGGTATCACAAATTCTTTACCAAAGCAAGCAAATGTGTGTTTGGCCAACAAAAATTTAAAGTATTTGGGGGCACATTGTCACTCATTAATGAGTGAAGGTTGATGATAGCAAAATTACAGTCATTGTAGCATGACCAACTCTCAGTAAGTTTGTTCAAAACTATGGCATCATAACACAACCACGCACATACCAACCTCCTCAAAAAAGGGAAAGTTTGGTTGGCATGATGAGGCTGGATCTGCTTTCTTGGCTCTCAAACAAGTGATAACAATAACTCCTACGTTACCAATGCCTAATTTCAATGACTCTTTCACTATTAAAACAGATGCGTCAGGAGATGGAATTGGGGTAGTTTTATCTTAACAAGGCAAGCCTATTGCATTCATGAGTAGAGTATTGTGAGTTAAAAAACAATCTTGGTCAATTTATGGCAAAGAAATGCTAGCCATTGTAGAGGCCATTCGCGTATGGAGACCATACTTGTTGGGAATGAAATTCATCATCCAAATAGATTAACGCAACTTGAAATATTTCATGGAGCAACGTGTAGTTACTCTGAAACAATAGAAATGGGTGACAAAGCTTTTGGGATATGATTATGAGATCATCTATTGGTCAGGGAAAGAGAATTCAGTTGCAGATAGGGGTGAGCAAAAAAAAAAAAAAATTGATAACCGAGAAAACTAGAAAAAAATAATTGAAACAATCGAACTGTGAAAAAAAACCAATTAAACCGATTAGAATATTTAAAAAAACCAACCGGTTTGGTTCGGTTTCATAAGCTTAAAATCAAAAAACCGAACCGAACCAAAATTAATAACTAAGCCAAACTAGAAAAAAACCGAGCCAAACTGGAAAAAATCAAGCCAAACCGAAAAAACCGAACCAATCGGTTGGGTTTTGATTTTTGCTCTAAAATCAAAACCGGTCGGTTTGAACCAGTTTTAGTTTGGTTATCTTTTTAGGTAAAAACTAAACCGGATCGAAAATGATCACCCCTAGCTGTAGATGCCCTCTCTCACAAGCTTGACAATCCCATTCTCCATTATCTACACATACGTACCAGAGGCATCCTTATGGGATGAAATTAGGAAAGCCTTAGAAACAGATTCATATATTCGATCAACGAGCGACATGGCCAAGACTCATCCAGAAAGGTCATATACATGGCGCAATGGACTGCTATGGTTTAAAGGAAGGGTGGTCATTCCTTCTCTAGTAGCCTTATAGGAAAAACTACTGCATGAAGTTCACGACACATCAATTGGAGGACATTTTAGAGTCTTAAGGATATTCAAGCGGCCATTAAAACAATTTTATTGGCCAAGAATATATCAAGCAGTCCAAGAATATGTTAGAAGATGTGAGGTATGTCAAAGAATGAAATCTGAAACGTTATCTCCAACTGGCCTCTTGAACCCTTTTCCCATTCCAAGTCAAGTGTGGGATGATATAAACTTAGACTTCATTGAAGGCCTACCAGTTTCCCACAACAAGGGCACAATTCTGATGGTTGTTGACAGGTTAAGTAAGTCTACCCATTTCAAAGCTTTATCTCAACCACATACAGCTAAAATTATGGCTGAGAAATTCGTTGAAGGAATCATCAAATTATATGGATTGCCAAGGTCTATCATAAGTGATAGGGACCCTAACTTCATAAACAAATTTTGACAAAAGCTTTCCAAGATGTTAGGCACCAAATTGCAACTTAGCTCTGCATACCATCCACAAACTTATAGATAATCCAAAGTGGTCAACCACTGTGTGGAATAATATCTTTGTTATCTAGTGCATATATAGCCTCACAAGTAGAGTGTCTATCTTTCTTGAGCTGAACTACAATACAATACTCCCTATCATGTGTCCACCGGGATGACTCCCTTTCAAACGTTGTATGGTCGTTTACCACCAACAATTCCAATTTATCATGGTGGACTTTCACAGGTAGAAGAAGTAGATCAAAGCTTTATGTCCAGGGATGAGCTACTTCGCCTTCTCAATGTTAAATATAATTTATAATTCTTAATGTCTTTTATTATTAACTTTTATGCCTCTTGTTCTTTTAGTTTTCCCTAGATTGTGGAAGTCTAAGTGTTCCTAGACTTTATTAATTAAACCCTTGTTATATAATCCTTTTCTCTTCTGTGTTATAAGTAAGAAAAACCAGAACAAAGAAATAATAAGATCGCCTCTGGTATTGAGCTGCAGCTCTACCATTTATCCTTCCAATCTTCTTTCTTCTTTGTTTTCACTATTATTTCCAACACTCTAAACCAACCTGGAAACATCCATTAATCGAATGAAGCAGACAACATATCAGAATAGACATGATACTTCATTTAATGGCACTTCTTAAGTTGCATCCTTAAAGGCACCAATCAGCTTTCTTGAACTACCAATGGAGCTCGTAATAATACTCCTTCCTTGAATGTATTCTTGTCCACAAGAATTCACAGTATCCAAGGTCATAAGATTGCCTCTTTCTCAAGCCTACGTATTGAATTCTGGAAACTGCATATTAAGTTCTTTAAGATCCTCCTATGTTGCATCTTCTAGATAAGATTTAACTTGTTAGTAGATAGGTAACCAATTCAACTTGTGAGGCCAGACTAAGTTTAATAATACTAATATTAACTAGTTTTTTTAAATTTAAAAAACATATCTTGTGGTAGAATTTATTTTATTAAATTCTTCTTGGATATATTTTAAAATTTAATCTGAAGGGAGGATTTAGTCTTGATTAACATGTAAATTAATCTAAATATATCTTTTATCGTTAAATAAAAATTTATATATTAAAAAAGAAAATTATATTCAAAAGATAAAATTAATATCACGTGCATAAGTAGACATGAGTAACCCATCTAATAAAATCTTAATCTTCATGTGCGTGTATTTTTCTTGATTTAAAAAATACGATTATCCATGAGATAACTTTCAAGCTTTGAGATGAAACATCCTCCAATTAGATTATAAATATATCATTTTCAGTTGGAAGTTGCATATTGAAATATAAAGACACACATACATACACTTTCTTTACACGTATATGGTTCTCTATAACCTACTTGACTTTGAGAAAAATTCTGTCCGGGAATGCAAACAATCTTTTCCATAAGGAGTAGTTATGCACTCTACTAATTAAGGCTTTTGTAGCCACATGTTCAAACAAGACTTCTATTTTGATAATTTCTTATTAAATCTCTTTATATATGTTTTGACACTTTCTCTTTTCGCTTGAGTAATGGTGAAGAGCTTAGTTGAGCTCTTTTTGATAATAATGTTTGTCGTATGTGCATACATGACATAACAGGACGTCAAAATCGAGGAGTTACCACCTAATTGTTTTGTTTAAGGTCACTAGAAGACACATATGGACTGATCTTCTATGAAATTATTGGGTAAGAACTAGTTATAGCTAGGAAAGGTATTAACACCCTTAATGCACCTTACTTGAGGTAAGCTGCATTGTATGGTCTAGATATAGTTTAAAGGTATTGATGGATTCCTAACCGATGGTTCGTCTATGACTTAAAACAAAGATTTATGCTTATGAATAAATCTAATATTTTGAATTTATTATGGGTTCATATACCTAAATAAATTCTTATGAAAAAATTTCATGTAGGTGCCCTGACAGGGTTCATCTATCCTAGAAAGTGAAAGGGTTTTCCACAATTTATATATTACGGTGAAAAATACTCTCAATTAAAATTGGTGAATATCCAAATTTTTTTTAAGAATTTTATAATCAGCTCCTGATATTTAAATATCAGCCTGCTTATAGATCTAATATTAATAATAGAATATTGACCATTAATTCTCTGGAAACTTTTTTTAGAGTTTTTGAAATATTGGTCAAGTTCTCGTGGATTTAACAAATTAGTTATTAAATCCAAAACAATTACATGCAAAGATATTTTTTGAATTTTTGTGTATATAAAATAAAAATGTTAAATCATACCATGTATTTTTTAAAGCCAAAATATGTTTTATTTTTATTTTTGAGAGACTTGGTAGTATGCACACCAAATAAAACATTTTTTTTGTATTTTTTTTAAAAAGTTTTTTTTAGAAATTTTAGAAAATTTTGAGATTCTGACCAAAAGCGGTATTTTAATATCAAGTCATTATCTTACAGTATAAGTCTACAACCTCAATATTAAATAAAACTGCTGAGAAAACATGTGAAGAACTCATAAATAATTTTAAATTAGTCCTTGAAATTTTTTAGAATTTGTTTTTGAAATTTATTTGGGGCTTGTTTGGCAAAAAAAAAATGTTCTATTCAAAGCAAAATTGTCAAAATAGGTCTAAGGGTGTGTTTTCCAAACCACACCTTAGGCCAAAAGTTCCTCAACAACAAAAGTAACCAACCAAAAAAAAGCTTAGCACCTGACCCAAAACAAAACCAATCGGGATGACTCAAAACTGCTGGTTCAATCCTGAACTAAACAGAAAATTATAGTTTGATCCGAAACTAAAGCAAAATAAACAATTAAATGAAAAACATATCAAAACTAAAAAAGACACAAAAACATAAAATTTTCTAACAAAAATATATTAAACATGAAGAACACGATGAATATTGAAATCGAAACCTAGAAAACACCAAACTTGACAAGTTTTCATGCAATCAAGGGCAATATTTTGTTTGTAATCATGCGTAAATCATGAATCAAGCATAAATTTTCTTTGATTAACACTCAAAAGCCATGATTTGATGAAATTGTGTTTGAGAAGTCGAAATGACCCTAGAATCTATATGCATGAATACGTGTTATTGATGTGTTTCAACCCTAGAATATTTGCTAAAGATGACAAGCTAACATGTTTGTGCCAAGAATTAAATCAAAACAGCTTAAAAACAAGAGGCAAAGGCAAAGTTCATGCGAAGAACATGAACTCGAAATTTGGAAAATTTCCAGAAATTGAAGAACTAATGCCAAAACCCAGATTTAGCCTTATAAGCCTTTAAACACACTATTTTGGTTCTCACAAACCACATCACCAATACCAAGCATAGTTGAATATAAAGAACAAACAAAAAACATCAAATCATCATAGATATACATTAAATTCCATCTTTATAACTACTACTAGTGATAGCCAATTAAAACATCATTTTTTTTTATTCAAAACTGACTTTTTGAACACTTGGAACCCAAACCATGCTCAGGTATAACATTCCCATTTCTGTGATCAAACAACACAATTATACTACCGAATTTGTGGGTAATTTTTTCCCCATTATTTAAGGTTTATTGAAATTTCCACTAAAATTTTGATAGAGTCTCTCTTATACCAGGAGATCCCAAGTTATCGACTATCATCCTGTACACATCTTATACTCATATCTCAATCATATCGCAACCACAACAAGTCCAACTCAACAATATATTCTAGAATGTAGATATGACATTTTATCTACTCAATTTCTTTCATATTTATCATACATAACTTAACAAGTAAGAGAAGCATACAAATATTTGAATTCCAAACACAAAATAATATTATCCAGTATTCCAAACACAAAGTTATAAGGATGACACTATTACGTTCCGAGTTACATGGTCACTTAAGAACAAAATACATATATAATTCTTACATTCCTAATTCATGCAAAAGAAAACCAGGGGACCTAAATACTACTCCTGATATGAGTAGGAAGGACTTGCAATTTATAATTTTTAGAATAAATAAAATACGCATACAATAAAATAGAAAAGAGAAATTTACATAATACATGCATATATATTTAATCATATACTAATCCATGCACAACAATGACTCTTGAATTATTAATTTGCCTTCTATGATTATGTTCCTATTTATTCTTCTAAGGATCACCTATTATTTTTCATTTCATAAACATCCCAAATTTCATCAGGAGCACATCATCGTGCCACTTTTTTTCCAATTCAGAAAGAGCATTGCCGATACTAATGACTCACATTAGTATCTTTAGTCGCTCATTCTAGAATCGACTAATCAAGTTTGTGGGAATGCCGACACCAACATAACCCGTTCATGTCATTAACTATTTTTGAATTGAAATAGTTAATCATTGTTCCATATTACATTGGAATATCCTCAGGTATGTCGATGCCAATAATTCTTGACATCATTAGCTTCACCTCAAGAAAGCTAATCAAGTTTCATAAGTTTGCCGATACCAACGTCAACCAACGATATCATTAACTATTTTTAACCTGAATCATGAATCAAGTCCAATGTTTCTCCTTCCCCATATTGGTCATACTGATGTTAGCCAACCTGGATAACGTCATTAGCCTCCCCTATTTGGGATCGACTAATCAAATTCAAGGGATGATTATCCATGAAAACTCATTATTTTCGTCCATTCTCTCTAGAGGAATTCATAAATCAAATCTGGTTTTTCGATTCACATTCATATCATTTCATCTTTTCTCCTTTCGATCTCATTCATAGGCAAAAGATTTATAATCCAAACAAATAATTAGAATTGTATTAAGTAATAAAGATATAGTTGTAGAATACCTATATTCTATAGAAGCTCGGCTTGTGTTCCCTTGTTGTTGTTATACTCCTCTTACGATTCCTCTTAAATCCACAAGTATCCATCATTATTCCATTCTTAATCACATTTCTCAACATAGTAATAAAAATGGTGACAACATTCATTTCTCTTTTACCATTATTTTTTCATTTACCCTCCTATTATTATCTTTTAGGATTTCGGTTCATTAGCAGTCATAATAAATATCACTAATTCAATTTCAAATATGATTTCTTTCTTTTTTTGGAAGTCAAGACATGATGCTACACATTTTAACAAGGGGGAAAAAAATTATATTTTTAACGTGGCAAAATTCCACCATTTTGTCAATTTGGCCAAATTTGCTAGCAGGGGTGACAACTCAACCTCCTCTCAGATCTTTACCTATATCTGGAGCTCTAAAGCTCTAAATTAAGCGGGCTCAGACTCGTCAGAAAGCTAACATCTTAGACTACAACTTCTATGAAGGCCGATACTTCAGATTGTATCTCTATTTATGTCAATTCCTGGGCGCAAGTTAATTAACATAATAGCCCAGATTTTCTCCCAGTTTGGGTGTTCAACACACAAATCATTATTTTTTATGCATTTCTTTTCATTTCTTCATCCACTATTACCCATAGAATTTCATCATTTTCTCACGTTAACAATCACACATGAGGACATAATTCATTTAGGGATTAGGCGTCACAAGAATATGCTTAACAGGGCTGTTCATATGTTTTCAAATATTAGCATATCATAATTTTATGAAATTCAACATTGTCTCTTAACATGCATGCTTAATTAGTATCAACATATTTCTCCTTCCTCTTTGTTAATATTTGGCTGAAGGTCTGCAGACTTTCCCGTAGTTTCTTTTTCCTCTAGTTGGATCAAGAATATCACTTAGCCTTTCTCTACCTCTCCTCTACACTCATCCTCACCTTAACTTACCAAGAAATTTTCTTAAGAACTTAACCTAGAGCTGTTGTTTTCATGCATGCAACTTACCCAGAATGTTTGAAATTGCTCTAGGAAAGTCTTAGGTTTGTCCTAGTTGTGTTTCTGCTCCTTGGAACCCCTTTCTCCCTCAAATGTTTCGGTTGTTCTTCTTTTTTTCCCTTGCTGTCGCTAGCTCTTTTTTACCTTTCTTCTTCTCTTGCCTTGTCTTTTGATGTCTAAATCTTCCCTCACACTCCTAGTTTCCTCTCATATGGTGGATTGCATGTGGTTCCCCTTATTTGTTCTTGAGAGAAAATGAAGAGGCAGTGGGTGACTCTTCTTCTCCCTTTTTTCTTTCTTTTCTGCTATTAGCTCTGCTTCTTCAAGGGATGATAGTTTTCTTCTCTCCCCCCCTTTTTTTTTGTTCCCATCCCTCATTTATTCATACCTTTTAAGTCTGGTCCTCCCTTTTTTGTTCTTCAAATCTCTCTTTTCTTTTTGTGTGGGTTGCTGACTTTCCTTTTTCTTTATTTAATTGCATTATTATTATTATACTCACCATAATGTTTTTTTTTTATATATAAGTGTGTTTTTCAGGGTTCTACAGGAACTAAGAGCATAAACTAACAAAAACAAAAAAGGCATCAAACACCCACCACCACCTTTTGGCAGAATCCAAAACTCCTCTATTTTATCAAACTTAGTCACAAACATATTATTTTGACACTTGGTAACATCAACAACAACTCCAAATAAAATTTAAACAATGAAAGTAATATTTTTTTTATATTAATCAAAATAAAACAAGAAAACATCATAACACTAAAACAAGTTTAAAAAAACATCAAAAAGAGGTTTAAACATGAATGAGCAGGCCACATGGACTTCACCTTGAGTTTTTAATTGGTCATACCTTTTCCAAACTTGCTGACTATAAGCTGTTGTTTTTTCTCCTGTTTTCCTTTTTTTTCCCTTTCACTCTATTTCTTTGCAAAGTTTGTTAGACCTTCTATGTTAAGCTCTTGAACCTTTATAATATGGTCCATTAATATAATATTTCCCCATGTTTTTCCTTTTTTTTCTTTTTTGATTTCCAAGGGTATTTATAGGGTTTTTCTAGGTTTTGTGGTGGATTCCCTTATAGATTGATCAAATCAAAACCTTTTGATCAAAGTAAGAGGGTTTTGGACAAAAGCTAACAACTGGAAACTCTTGTACTAAACTGGTTTTGCAATGGTAGTTTTGGTTTTAGGTGTACTTGATGGTTTTGCTAGACTTAGAAGGAAATGAGTTATTTCAAGCCTTTTGATCTTGAGAGGGAGGTTTTAAAGTCATTGATAAGAACATTTTGAGAAGCTTTAACTATGAACACACGAAAAACAATGGGTGTTTTTTTTTTAAATAGGTGTTACAATCAAGGTTGACTAGGTTGAACACTTTGAGGATTCGTCGGAGCAACTCTAATGTAAACGTCATCAAAAACCACCTGACGTTGGTAAAGGAGGTGCACACCTTTCATTCGGATCCAACTTTGCTCAATTTAGAGGCCCATAGCTTCACATTCATTTGTTTAAAGGTGCAAATTCAATCAACCCAGAATCTAAAAATGCAAGGAAGCTGATCAGGGGCAAGATATTAGAGACTTCTATGGAAGAATTAGAGTGTAAACAACCAGTTTCATGGCCATGAGGTTGTAAATGAGGTGTTTCAAAAAATATTCCAGAGTAGTAGGCATTAGATTATATTATTCTAGGGTTAAATTAGTAATTTCATTGTAAAAAATTATAAATCTAACCTATATAATTTGTAAGAGATAATTGTATCATAATAAAAAGACCACTTCACCTCTAAAATTTAGTTCAAAGAGTTTTTCTATTTATGGCATTTTGTAATTATACTATTATAATGAATAGTAATCCAAGTCTCAATGAAAAGTAACTTTTCTAAAAAAAATAGTTTTTTTAATCATTAAAAAAAATAGTAAATGTTCAAGATAAATGGTGAGGTTGAGTTTTTGGTCTTTAGTCCAAAAGCTAACCTTAATCTATTTAATAACCAAAATTTAGTTATGGAATTTGTCATATATCTAAAATCTCAAAACCTAGAAAAGCTAGTTGTGAAATTTTTGCATAATATTTTTTTCAATTCTAATTTCAATAACTCATTTAAGGGAACACATGTTCTTTAACCATTATCATATGTACCATCATAGTTAATCTACCCTACACCTCAAAACATTCCTAATTTTTGTTTGAGCTTATAACTAGTTTGTATATCCACGCAAACCAATGCTTTTAAAATAATATAAAAAAATATCTAGGTCTTAGAGAATTCTTTAACATTGTTATTAAACTTAAAAATACAATCGTTTTGAGAAAACAAATCATCAAGATAAAATTTTCTATTAATATATCTCGTTTTTATTTTAACAAATGTGATATTTTCAACTTGAATCATTTTTTTTGTTTTAAAAAATATTTTATCATTGTTAAAGCAAAAAAATTATTATATTCATATTTTATGTGTGATTGAAAGTTTTTTTTAAAAATTTTAAATGTGATGGAACATACATTTATTAACAATATTCTAAAAGGCGTGAGGAAAGTACTGTAGCTTTCCCATGCCTTTTAGACTTTCCCCATTATTAATATATTATATTATTATATTATAATTATAATTATTATATTTTAGACTTTCCCCATTATTAATATATTATATTATTATAATTATTATATTATAATAATAGTTATTATATTATAATTATAACATACACTAAAAAGTATCGGTGTTTGCGGTCCACAGTGAAACACTAAGTTGTCTTTTGTTTTTAGTTTTTTTTCCTGTTTTTTATGCCTTTATGGGTTTTTTTTTTGCTTTTTTCTTTGTGTTTAATTTTTTTTTGAATTTTTAGTTATCAGTGTCGAATTTTTTTTTGTTTAATTTAGTTTGTTAATGTTAAATTTTTTTATTTTGTTATCAGACTTTCATGACATGGATCCCGGTTTTGACGGGTTAACCTGGTTTGACGAGTTAACCCGGATTTTTTTTCTTTTTAATTAATTTTTTTCGTTTAGTTTAGTTTGTTAATGTTAAATTTCTTTCTATTTAATTATTAGACTTTCATGACATGTATCCCGGGCTTGACGGGTTAACTTGGTTTGACGAGTTAACCCAGTTAATTCTGGGTTAACCTGTCAATTTTTTTTCTATTTAGTTATCAAACTTTCATGACATGAATCCCAAGTTTGACGGATTAACCTGATTTGAAGGGTTAACCCAGTTAATTCAGATTTTTTTCTTTTTTCTACATTAGTTTTTTTCTTCATATTGGTTTTTTTCTTTATTTTTTTCTTTTTAATTAATCTATTTAATTATCACACTTTTATGACACGACCTTATAGCCAAACCTACATCCAATGCTCTTGGATCCGGTGTTGCAGCCAGACTCACTTAAACTTAAGTCATGTAAGTTTAATATTATTATTAATATTATAAATATTATTCTTAGGTCAAGTGTTGCAGCTAGACCCAAGACTTTTGGGTATATCTTTGCATAAAAACCTAACACTCTTACATCTGAGCCTTTTTTTATATTTTTTATGCAAGAAAAAAAAATTAACCCATGTCGTATGCCTCTGTTTTTTTTTTTTTCTTTTTAAGCCTTTTACTGTGGACTATAAGTGCAGTCTACAGTGAAAAAGCTTATGCCTTTAATTTATTTTTTTGTCTATAATTTCTTAATATTAAATTTTTTCTGTTTAATTATCAGACTTTCATGACACAGATCTCATGTTTGATGGGTTAACCTAGTTGATTCATATTTTTTTTCTTTTTCTTCATTAGTTTTTTTTCTTTTTATAGGTTTTTTCTCTTTGCTTTTTCCTTTTTAATTAATCTTTTTTTTAATTTAGTTCATTAATATTAAATCTTTTTTTCTATTTAGTTATCACACTTTCATGACATGAATCCCAGGTTTGACGGGTTAACCTGATTTGGCGGGTAACCTAGTTGAATCAGATTTTTTTTCTTTTTTCTCATTAGTTTTTTTCTTTCGATTTCCTCTTTTAATATTATATGCAGTCCACGGTGAAAAGGTTGATGCCTTTGGTTTTTTTTCTTTCTTTTTTTTTCTTTTTATGCTTTTTTTTCTTTTTATACCTTCTTCTTTTTTTAATTAATTTTTTTATTTAGTTTATTGATATTAAATTTTTTTCTATTTAGTTATCAGAATTTAATGACACGGATCTTAAGTTTGACGGGTTAATTCAGTTAATTTAGATTTTTTTCTTTTTCTTCGTTAGTTTTTTTCTTCTTATAAGTTTTTTTCTGTTATTTTTTCTTTTGAATTAATATTTTTTTTATTTAATTTACTTCATTAGTATAAATTTTTTTTCTATTTAGTTATCGGTTGATGCCTTTTTTTTTCTATTTATTATCTTAGGTTTGGCTAATTAGAGAAATGTTTTTTTCTTTTTGCTTTTTTGCTGTTTTTATGCCTTTGACTGTGGACTGCACGGTGCAATCCACAGTGAAAAGGCTGATGCCTTATGTTTGTTTTTGTTTTTGTTTTTTTCATTTTTAATTAATTTTTTTTGTTTAATTTAGTTTGTTAATGTTCAATTTTTTTTTCTATTTAGTTATCAAACTTTCATGACACGGATCTCGGGTTTGACGAGTTAGCTCAATTAATTCTGGGTAACCCATCAATTTTTTTTTCTATTTCGTTATCAAACTTTCACGACACGAATCCAAGGTTTGACGGGTTAACCTGCTTTGAAAGGTTAACCCAGTTAATTCGGATTTTTTTCTTTTTCTTCATTAGTTTTTTTTTCTTTTTGTTAGGTTTTTTTTAATTAATCTATTTAATTATCACACTTTTATAACACGACCTTGCAGCCAGACCCACATCCAAAGCTATTGGGTCTGGTATTGCAGTCAGACCTACTTAAACTTGAGTCATGCAAGTTTAATGCTATTATTAATATTATAAATATTACTCTTAGGTCAGACGTTGTAGTCAAACCCAAGACTCTTGGGTATAGCTTTGTAGAAAAACTTAACACTTTTAGATCTTAGCTTTTTTTAATATTTTTTATGCAAAAAAAATTGACTCGTGACATCACGAGGGTCATGTAACTAGTTCATAGTTATTAGACGTGGTCTAAAACCTAGGTCACAGATTAACTAAGTTGACGCATATCTATTTGAAAATGATATTGCTCTAGAAAAAAAAATCTAAATTGTTTTGCACAAAACTTTTTAAAAAATCCTAGAGTTGAATGAAACACATCTCACAAGGATAATTCAAGTCAACTTACCTAATCCAAAACTTACAACTTGCTCTTCATCGATTCCAAGTTGGGTTTACAAATTATATTAAAAACTAAACAAATTTTATAATTACACATGTATTTAATGCATATAACCAAATAAGAAAGTCAGAGACTTGAGTTAATCTAGAAGGCTTACTCAGGAGATTGGTGAGGGGAGGCCTCATTCTTTGTCCAAGCATATGGGATGTCTATACCAAGGTTTTGCTTATTTTAAAGTACATTTATTTTTGTATTTTAAAAATATTTTTAAAATATTTTGATTTTTTTTATTTTTATATTTACTTCAAATTAATTTTTTTAATTTTTTTATATCATTTTAATATATTGATATAATAATAAATTTTAAAAAATAAAAAAATATTATTTCAAAATATTTTTAAATAAAAAAAATCTTAAAAAATAACTATTATTATTACAGTAATAACCGGCTATTAGTGAATTAATACATATGGGCTTACGTGGAGGGATAGTAGCCCAAAGATGACTACATTAGGTATAGGCGTGATTAAGCCGTCTAACCTCGAGGCCGAAGCCGAAGCCGAAGCCAAACAGACCTTGAAATGTTGTTTTTGCTGTATAATATTTTTTGAAACCGTTCTTAAAGCCACAACCTAGAATCCTCCGACCACAGCAACATGTCATAAGAAAATGACACAGGAACCCCAAAAATTACCTTCACTACAACTGCCATGGTCGAGCTCCCCAAACCTCTCTCAGCAAGACAACTCTTCAAGCTCCTCAAAGCCGAAAAAAGCCCAAAATCAGCACTCGCCTTGTTCGACTCAGCGAGTCTCCAACCAGGTTACACTCACTCGCCACACATTTTTCTCCTCATTCTCCGTCGACTCTCTGATC
>Ga0325402_1001560_pt1 | contig 18982 bp, 11 predicted proteins | sample PopdelMetagenome_22_FD_207212 | JGI IMG/M metagenome (GOLD analysis project Ga0325402, IMG submission 207212) | Populus deltoides microbial communities from Bellville, Georgia, United States - Xylem-PdKOR-R3 | ecosystem: Host-associated > Plants > Phyllosphere > Stem > Wood/Secondary xylem...
ATGATATTAAAAACTTCTAAATAATTTTCCCTCCGTGATATTTCAAAACCCAATACTAAAAGATTCCATTTTTCTCAAATATGGAATAGAAGACAAGTTCAAACACAGATCTAAGACATCAGCGATAGTGGTGCTTAATTCTGATCCTCTCCGGAAGGTGGAAATTTACTGCTTACTCATACTCAGTGAGGGGAAACAACTAAATTAGAATTGACATATCAAAGTCATTTGAAAGAAATGAATAGACAGAAGTTAGAATTAAATATACTTTTAGAACAAAAATTGGTAAATCTTTTAATACTTCCGAACCAGATCATCATTAAAAAAAGACCAAACAAAACAACTGTTCAGTTCTTATCTTTTGAAATGTGTGGTCTGTAGCACAGTGAATGGTATCGTAATAAATGCATTCTGAACGTAAAAAAAAAGAAGAAAGCATGCATCACAAACTGAATTTGCGTTTCAAATCCATTTCTCATCAGGCAATAGTCAGTAGACAGGGTACATATCAATTGATAATCTGCCTTGTTTATTTTAATGGAGTGGTTTTAATTTGAACCCAAATCTTGCCTGCATAAAGCTCAAGGCTTCACGAATTGCTTGACTTGGAACTCGTCAAAACTTCAGGTTCCTCAGGCTCAGAGGAAGTTGGAATCAACAGTACGGGTAACTTGCACCAGGTGTTGAATGTGAGAAATCTACTTTAAAATCCACATTCTGCTAAGACTTCAGGAACCAAAAATCGTAAAAGAAATTTCCAGGAAATGCAAAGCATCGTTAATTTTCCTTGTTCATTTCTTGCAAGGTATTAGCCCACCTAATCCCCTATGATGGGAGGACCGAGTACATGTATATATTTCCTGCAAACATTAATTCAGACAGAGACAAACGATGTCAGACATTCAGAATACCAATCTGTCGTGGGCTCCTCAATATTTTTGACATGGTCCATGCATGCAACTCGGGAACGGTCAGAGCATGCATGGTCTACCTTTGATTTTCAAATCCCTGTACGTGAAAAAATCAAACGCTATTATAATTTAATATATACCAAGAGCGAGACTATAAGGTCGCAAAAAACTACAAACTATAGCAAATTGTGGGACCAGGTGGAAGATAGAGAAATCCAAGCTATGACTAAAACCATAGCGAAAATATAAATTATAAATATTTTTTCTTCAGACCAGGTCTCTGTAATGTTTTTTTACGTTAACATAGTCATCAAAATCGGGATAGTAAAGATAAACTTGACTCATAAACTATATCATTAAAAAAAAAAAGACTAAAAGATTGTAATTTAGAAATCTTCAAGAAGGATTGTAATTTCAGATTTCTTCTAGACTCGTCAGAAAAAATGAAAAAAGAACAAGTCAACTTTATTGATGGTCCATTTACTCGTCTGATGAGCTTCTTAGAAGCAGCTGAACCGTAACAGTGATGTGCTATTTCTTGCCTATGTTCATCAATGCTGTGTGTATATATAAGCCCCTCCCTAGATATCATCAACACCCTGACAAACACTTTACGCTTTCCTTCCTAAGAATTTGGCTTTCTTTGATTCAAATCACAAGCTTTTCAGGAATTCTATAACCAGTGAACCACCATGGAGATGTCACCATTAACACAAGTCATAACAAAGAAAACAAGGTCAAAGAAAACCAGAAGAGCATGGAAGTTGAAACTTAATATCACATGGCAGGCTATCAAGAAGGCAGTCAGTGGCAACATCAAGAAACGTCCCGGTTTCCGTCTTCATTTAAGCTGTGCAAGAAGCCTGAGACAGCTTTCCACTAACCGAATCCATCAAGAGTCAGATGTGAAGCCCCATAAAGATAACAAATCAAAGAAAAAGGCCTGCCATCCCAACAAAACACTTTCTCATCTCTTCCATGTGCCGTATACAGCATTGGATTTTGTAGACCTAGGAGATCACATGACTCCTACAATGTCTCCCAAGCAGAATATATCAGCAATGTGGCAAGAAATCCATGGCTTAAGTAATTGGGACAACCTTCTTGACCCTCTCCACCCGAATCTTCGACGAGAAATTCTCAAATATGGAGAATTTGTTGAAGCCACTTATGATGCCTTCGACTTTGATCCTTTATCGGAGTATTGTGGGAGTTGTAGGTACAACCGACATAAGATTTTCGAAACGTTAGGCCTCACCAAGCATGGTTACAAGGTGAAAAAGTACATTTATGCCTTGTCCCATGTCGATGTGCCTCAATGGTTAAAGAGGTCACACGCTATGTGGAGCAAAGATTCCAATTGGATGGGTTATGTTGCTGTAAGCAGGAAAGAAGAGTCGCATAGAATCGGCCGTAGAGACATAATGGTCGCATGGCGGGGCACCATCTCACCATCAGAGTGGTTTTCAGACCTCAGGACAGGTCTAGAGCTTATTGACAACACAAATGTGAAGGTTCAAGAAGGGTTCCTCGGCATTTACAAATCCAAGGATGAGTCCACCAGGTATAACAAGTTAAGTGCCTCTGAGCAAGTTATGCAAGAAGTGGTAAGACTGGTGAATTTTTATAGAGGAAAGGGTGAAGAGGTCAGCTTGACGGTTACAGGCCATAGCTTAGGAGGAGCATTAGCACTCCTAAATGCTTATGAGGCAAAGACTGTCATTCCGGATCTGTTTGTTAGCGTCATTTCTTTTGGCGCACCAAGGGTCGGAAACATCGCCTTCAAGGAGAAGCTCAACGAGCTAGGAGTCAAGACCCTACGCGTTGTTGTTAAGCAAGATATAGTCCCGAAACTGCCTGGCCTGTTGAACAGGATGCTTAACAAGTTTCATGGATTAACTGGAAAGTTGAACTGGGTTTATAGGCATGTAGGGACTCAGTTGAAGCTTGATGCGTTTACATCACCATACTTGAAGCATGAATCTGACTTGTCAGGGTGTCATAATCTGGAGCTATATCTTCACCTGATAGATGGGTTTTTGAGCAGCACATCAAAGCATAGATGGAATGCTAGGAGAGATCTGGCATTGGTGAACAAGGGTAGTGACATGCTGATAGAGGATCTAAGAATACCGGAGTTTTGGTACGACTTTCCATACAAGGGACTCATGCTGAACAAATATGGTAGATGGGTTAAACCTGGCCGGCAGCCCGAAGACATCCCTTCTCCACTTGGTGTCGAAACACCACCGAAACATGGTGGCCCTCGACCATTTTAGATTTCGCACTGGCCAAAATCACAGGTCCAATTCTTCTGTTAATATGTATAAAGGCGTCAAATTTATTTATTTATTTTTTTAACTCGTCTCGAAGAAGTTGTAACTGCTTTGATTTATTTTTTACACTTGAAGCCCAATTTTTTTCTACTGGAAACGTCGTGTTGTCATTATTCTCTCTTGTACCCGTTAATCATGAGTTGGAATTTGGCTGAGCATTCTTGGCTGCGTTTCTCCGCTTCTAATCTTTTACGTCTCTCGACACAAAAAGAAAAGCAACATCTCTTCGATATTCAAATAAAATGGAAAGATACTATACCAATTCATAGTGTTTTACCAGGAAAATTACAATGTTATGTGAGGAGAATTTCAGTGCTTTCCCTGCATTTTTAAGCTTCTATATTAAAATGGTAAGTTCCGAGTTTATTTGCCATTGATTTGCAAAAGGCTTGAACTGAAGCCAAAGCAGAGGCGGAACAAACCGAATGTCATCCAAGCTCTTTTTGGCCTAAGTTATCGGCTTATGCAGAGATCACTTTGATTCAATAAAAAGATGTTATAAGTTCTTCATTTTTTACCTACAAAATTCGGAAATTCAATTAGAATTTCAGTGAGCGCATCCTCAAGGAAAGGTCCATGTTATGTTTTTTTGCACTAGCTAACACCAACTCTTGAATCCTCAAACATTATAAAGCACCCCATATTTGTTGGCCACTTGGCCTGCCATTCGTCCACATTTAGCAGCACAGACAATGACCGCCTAACTTAATAAACCTGCTAGAGTAGAAAAATCTTTCGTATTTTTACTTCAGTGGATAACAGATGTTCTACACTTAAAAGAAATACCTTCAGTGTAGAGTCTTTGCTCCCACTTAAAAGAAGCCTGCTGTCTGCAGACCAGCTGGCGGGGCATCATGCAATTATAATGAGAACCACTGTAAAAATAAGAGTATGGGTGTTCCAAAGTGATTGAAACAAATCAAACCTGATCTGATAAACAGGTCCAACATGGCCTCGAAAAGCAGCAACAAATTTTCCAGTGATGCCATTCCATAGCTTCACAGACTAGTCAAATGATGCACTAGCCACCCATTGCCCATCAGGTGAGAAGTATACATGATTTACAACCTGCATCAACCAAAAAGTAGTTCCGTACTTCAGCTCAAAAAATAACACTTGACCGGCAGAATTTGCAAGATTCACAGAAATGTTAAAAACTAGCTCTTCACGTTGCACTCCCAAAAAACAAGGATCAAGAACAAGGATGGCAAGCAAAACAGAAAATCATTCGTATCCTTTGTACCTGTTGATAGCCTGTCATCCGAGCTTTAGGGTGTTTGCTGACAGCTGGTTCCCAGAGGAACATGGTAAAATCATCAGAACCTGAAACTAGTCTTTCAGGAGCACCGCCCTTCATTTTATTGTACCTTTCCAGAGCAACCAATAACATTTATAGATAGGTCGGAATAATCAGTTCCATATAGACAGAATCCTAATCACTCTTTAGTACAAAAGCACAATGTATCACAGAAAACTTTAAATGCTGGAAATTGATGCCTTTTTTCATTTTGCTGCAGTTTTCCGGAAATCATGGAACATCCTAAAATTGCAGCTCTAACTCAATTATACCATTCCATTGAGCAAACCAGATGGAAAAAAGAAAACAAGTGTCTTGCATTTCTCATGTTAATAGATCTAGGAGCAAATAAATTAAGCAAACACTAGAATAAATCCCCTCTCCCATAAACTCAAATGATGTCCTTGACAGACAGATAGTAAAATATTCTATATATGCTTCAGCAATAGAATATTTTTAAATTTGAGTATATGATATCAGATCAAAAAGAAAAAAGGTTACAGGTATATGTTGGGATTGAAGACCAGGCCCAAAAGAGTCTCCCAAAAAAGAAACTTCAGCCTTTTTTTCCCCATTCATATTTAGATGGTTGTATCCCTCTATGAGTAAATGAGTATGAGCCCAGCTTCAAGGTACAAATCAACAGAGTTCCAGAACTACGCAAAGATCCATTGATCATTCAACTACTGCACACATAGTACTTGAATATTTACAACCGATAGCTACCACAAAGGGAGAACACTTGTTAACCGATAACGATTTAAAAATCTGAAATTACATTACAAAAGCCATGCTTATATCCCTCGAATATTAAGCTAATTCATAGATGATAAATGTCTAGAGCCATCTTCATCACAATGCAACAACTGAAGCAAATAGTAACTTTACCTTCTTCATTTCCTCTGGAGAAGAATATGTTTTTCCTGTATGATCAAAAGCTCCTGTGCGAAGAACATATTCAGTGCTCAATGCAAGAGAGTTAACCCAACTGCAGAACATGTAAGAAAAACAATTTAACACCACTAACCTGGGGTGCTGGTACTTTGACCCAACAAAACATTGAAAACAGATCGTACATGTAATGAGGGGTAAAATTTTTGAGAGGTAGAACTAAAAGAGTTTCATTGGAGATGTCCGAAACTAGCTAGTTACTCAAAACCGATATAACAGCAGACAGAAAGCAACATTTCCACCACTCATAACTGTAGTTAAGCAAGCTGTTAAACAATTAATGCCCTTAATTGTTCATACAATAACTCTCGATACAAGAAGGAAACCACTATTATACCAGTAATGGTCGTAGAGATTTTGTAGAATGCCAACATTTTAAAAAATGCGGTGAAAATAACATATTTTTATTTTATTGTCATTCAAAAAAAATATTTATTAAATATTATTATTTTTAAAATTAACAATATAATTATTGTGTTTTAAAATAAGGATATTTAAACATGATTCAATTCTAGAGCCAACAACTAGTTTCATTATTAATTTTTTCAGCTTAACCAGTAGGTCGATTGATATAGTTGTCTGATTCAATAAATCAATTGACTTTTCATACAAAATTATAATTTTATAAAAAACAATTTAATATATTTTAAGAGTTAAAATATAGATATTTATTCAATTTATAAACTAAAAAATAGATTCTAATTAAAATTATAAAAAAATTATTATTTACATAATAATTATTCTTTATTTTTCACGTTCAATTAGCTGTTTGATTTAACTGAAAATTATAACCTAATTTCATCCCTAATTTAAACCACCATATTCAAAAGTATACTATTTCTCTATGTTAGTTTGTGATTTCTTTTTATTTTTATTTTGTATACTAATTGCCCAATTTATTTATTTATTTATTTTTAAAAAAAAACAATGCAGCGGGCTCACAACAGCAAAGAATGCCGTAAAAACCTTCACATTTATATGCATGGATAATAATGTCTGTGGGAGCCCTTCTTATTTTAGGCTTTACAGAGAATCTTTTGGTTGTTTCGTTTCTCCCACTATTCCATTCAGAAGCAAGGCCTTGTCCAAATCTGACATGAAGACGGCCTTGAACTTCTTTATCCAGTGTTCATCATATATATTTGATTTGACTGTTCATTGCTATAGATTTTGCAAGTTCGACAAACACCAAGTTGCAGCACAATTCAAAAGGTAGATGATTTTGGAAGAAGGGGTTTTCTTGTATAAACAAGTGGCTAGTACAATTAGAATCAGAAGTCTGCTTCTTTTTCATCGATCCCCAATTAGCCAACTTTACATGTATGCCTAAAACAATCCCCTCCGAGGCGCCAAACTGGCAAGGCCCTCTACGAATCTATAAGCATCAGGAGCTGGACATATCTGTTCATCCCGTCGCATACATCTGCCCGTCTTCTTGCAGTTTTTCCCGTTTCATTCTATTTTCTGAAGGAGCATGAAGGATCTGGATTGAATTTGGGTCCAAACTGATCCTGTCAGCTCCTTTCTCATCGAACATATTATCATCATTAGCTAGCATCATCAAAGTTGGATTCGTTAGTAGGTCCATGTAGTCATAATATCGCTTCTTGAAGACCAACCTTGCCACTAAGATACAGGTGTGTAGGAATGTCACATTTATGAAGGCTTGTTGGGACTGCCTCTGTCTGTGTGAGTGTTAATGATCCTGTCAATGCCAGCAAGGGCTCTAACAAGAATGTTTGACTCTCACTTTTTCTTTCCTTCTCTTTTCTCATTTCTTCCAATAGTGAATTGCTTGTGTCAATACCTGTTTAGATGATCAAGAATATATATATAAAATGTAAGATCCAGAAAGCACGTTGGCATATAGAGTTCCTCCATTAGAAGTCCTCAAAAGAAATTCTGTGTTCTCACCAGCAAGATATCCACCATGGACGTAACCACTAAATCGTTCACTGGTGTGTTCACCAGTGAAGAAGATGCGTCCTGCTGGGGCCTGATCAAAACAAGCAAGATTTAGAAATGCATTTCAGAGCTCACTCTTTATTTATTTTTTTCCCTCCCTTTCTATGAAAGTACTGTAACTTCGAATTGCCATGTACAGCCAGAGTGAAAACAGACAAACACATGCTACAGAAATAAGATGGAAATACCTTAATGTCATGAACATCTTGATTGTCTGAAATGATGGGGTAGTTGCTGTAGCTGCCACGCTGGAATCTGTTGTTCCACCAGCGGGGCACAAGTATATCAGTGGCATTGGGTATATGGGGTCCAAACATGTCCCTAAGCACCCCCATGGCTTCTTCCAACGTCTCCTCGTCAGACTGTGCTTCAACGCGTTTCGATTCCCCATTCGTCAAAGTCACGACCAGGATATTCGAACCAGGATATGCATTTTCCATGTGCTGATGACAAAGCAAAAATCAGCAGCCAGCTTGGATAAATCCAGTGAGTTACTAACTATGATTTGATTATTAAGAGATACTATGCTTATCAATCAATCAAATCTATTTGCCATTTGAACGGCATAGAATCTGCATTGATATTACATAAAAAAATACTGAAAATGATGGGGATAGTGAGATCCCACATTGCCTCCGCAATAGACCACAGATGATCATTAAATTATTTCAATCCTCTCCCAATCAAGTGAGAGGAAATAATTTTAGATGTTGTGGGTCTCAAAATTGATTATCATGTCTCCGCATAGAAAAATAGAAAGTAAGAACAGGCTGACATTGCAACCGATTCCCTCAATTAAACTAATCTCACCAGCTCTAATACAATGACAGAAAAACCAGGTGCGTCGTAGCTCGAAGAACAATAAAAAACAAATAATGCAAGAGATTCTAGTTTGCTATCTGTGCAAGAAAGCTAATCAACATTTTTTTATCATGATGCTGAAACTGTTTGACGCTAGATCTAAGTTGCCAAGCAGCAAGCTGTGTGCGTATTTTCGATTGGAAATAAAATATCAACCTCATGCAGTCTCTTGACAAGTTGACTTGCTAGACTAAAGGTTGGCCTGGAGTTGCTGTTATTGGAAATTTTAAATGCAAGGCACGTTGGGACAGGCACATGATCGAATCATTGTCTTGAAAAGGTCAAGAAGTTCCAAATGTAAACAATTGTTTTCAAATTCCACTCTATATTATAGAAGCAAGCAATGCAGAATGGGGAACATCAACTTGGGAAGCAAAAACAAGGAGGAGAAATAACCTGCCAGAAAGTGTAGTATCCCCTTCGCTCATGAGCGTAGATGAAGAACTCTTTTCCGGGACCACATGGCCAGAATTTGTATGGGAAGTTCAGGAAAATCTTTGTATATACCATCACATCACATTTCTCTATGGCTTCTGTTTTCCACCTCTGCATTATTATTATTATTTTCATTTAATTAAATACTTGTACAGAGAACAATTACTTATAATATGATGGGAGTCAGCTTTGATATCTAAACTTCCTACGGAAAAAAATAATCCAGGTGATGTATTTCCTCAATTTAAGATCAAGGGAATAAAAGTTCATACTCCCCTGAGGCATTCCCGGAAGATCTACCCAGCAATTACGCAAATCATGTGAACAGATTGGCATCCTATAACCTTCACTAGAAGGTACAGATCACATGCTGAGCCCTTGTGTATTTTACAACACATAGGCTTGGGCAATTTGACAATGATTTTTCCGTTGAAAGTCCGGCAGGGCAAGAAAAAGAAAATTACGTAACTGAAGCAATCAAACCGCAAGATTCTTAACCGGTGCCTTGTAATTTGCGATGTTTAGCTCTTCCTTTTCAGAGTAATAATCTTACATCACACAAACTGCTCACTTGCCTGTTTCCCAGGTCAATTGATCAAATCACAAAGATTCTTACGTACGGTTCTTGGCTAGATGTTGGAGTTGACACACCAGTGTGTCCAAGAGGAATCCACCAAATGGAGGCTAAGGTTAAAGAAGAAAAGGGAAAAAAGAGTTATCCCTGACATTGATTTTATTTATTAATTTACTTTGAACAGATCCCTAGCTATCATTGTTCACTAGCAGTGTTGATGGGAAACAACTGTTACAAAATATAAGATAAAAACTTGAGTTGTCTCATTAGGGCCCTACGCGTGGTGATTCAACCAAATGATCCACCAAGGAACAGCCAGCCAGCCATTTGTGAGCCTGTGGGTTACCAATTCTGTGGATCACCGTACATGCAACCCACGGTTTATGCTCTCATAAAGACAGTAAGCCACCTCGAAAAGCTATCTTTTGCATCATCAAACCACCTAAACCTTGTTTAATACAGGGCCTAGCTGCCATGAATTCTTGACTCTTCTACTTAATGATAGTATTTAATTTCCTGGGCCACAACCCTAAATATCGAGGGAAGAATCCTGCTACTCCTACTCCCCAGGGCCTAGGTCCTTGTCCCTATACAGTTATAGATTCCCCTCCCTTGGACCAAGACACATTGAAAGCTCAAGAGGGGACCATTGCAAACAAAAGGGAAACAAAATAAAGACATCGCAGGCGTAGTGCATTAAGACAGATAAAAGGGTATCAGAACCATCACCTGAGAGGGATTATTTATGGATATTCGGAAGCAGCACACACATGACTCGTTAAGTAAGTTAAATAGAGGAAGAGAAGACGTACGGGTAAGGGAGGCCTGAAGGAAATGAGATCACTCTGGAGGACACCAATGCTTACTGACAAAATCACATAATTGGCTTCGTAGATGCAACCATCCTCCGTTTTCACAACAACGCCGTTTCTCGAGTGCTGCAATTCCCTGACAACCTGCCCCAAATACGTGCCACCAAATCATCATACATTAAAAAAAACAAAAATAGTAAGAGGCAATAAGATTAGAAGAATTTTAATGGTTATTTTTTAAAGTATTTTTTATATTTTTTTAAATTTATTTTTAAAGCTCTCAAATATGAGATGGTAAAAATGAATAGTACTACTAGCAGAATCCAAGCAAATCAACAATTATTACAACTCAAATGATCAGATTCTGTGAAGTCAAAGCAAGAGATGGAGATGGAACAGAGTCGAAGAAGAATCTAACTGATGTATCTATTAAAAAAAAAAAAACCAACATTAAAGTATATTGTAGTGCTAGCTCACTGTTCAATCACCCTAAGGTTTCATTAGGTTCTGAGCTCTGACTTTTTAGAGCAAGCTAGACAATCTTTTTTTTTTCTCCCCTTCTATTTTGCTTTAGGTAACAGAATACAGGAAACATAAATGAAGAAATTGACAGGCCTAGCTAATCTCATGTTCTTTGAGTTGATATGACATCTCAACCTCCTAACCGTAGTGGTCTAATTCTTGTCAGTGTTAGAGCAACTTGGTGTTCATGGACCTACAGATTCAAAAGCGGTAAAAAGCACTTTACTGATTGAAAGATGACGAGGAACCTTTTGCCAATCAATGGCTATATGATTGAAAAACGAAGCATGTTGGTGGGTCAGTTTTTAATGGCTCTATGTAGGGGTCCTCACTCAAAAAGTTCACTGATAGTTTGGTTTGTTTTCATCATCGGGATTTAGCAAAGGGTCAAAGACTGGAAATTTCTAGGTCTGGCTGGATTGCTAGTGACTTGGTTTCCTTTCAGCTTTTCCACGGACTGAAATTATGTAAAATATAATATAATACTAACAGTGGATGCTAATCGACAGAGTCCATTTCCATGAAAGGTGGTGAACATTTCAATAAAAGCCCAGCAAAAATATTCCTTTCGTAGCTCCAATGTTATAATGATATGAGGGGAAAATATTTAAAACTTTACCACTGTTGAAATATTGGAAAAATAATAGAACCCAGAAATAAAATGTTTGGATTCTTGGCAAAATGGTAGTATGAACAGAATATTTAAGAAAAGGCTTAAAACGTCATTATCTGCAAGCTCCAGAAGTTGGTCGATCAATCTTAACAGCAACAAGATAGCTTTGCATCTGCATGCATACAGAACAGAGCACAGTTTCCGATTTTTTTCTTTTTTGCTGTTCCTTCTTCCATGTTTTCACTCTATTAAGAATTAACTGTGCCCCGTTGCCTTAATAATTGCATAAAAGCGATAAACAAATCTAAAACAGAACAAATCAGAAACAACAAAAATATAAAATAGAAATCAAAAGGTTTTCCCCCTTCTTTCTTTGTTGTCTGTTTTAATTACCTTGTTGAGTTTGAGACGGTTGTCCAAGATTTTGCCCTCAGAGGTAAAAAGAAAACTCTCAGCCATTTTGTAAAGCAGGTGCTCATAGCCTCTTTCATCTGCTACTAGAAATTCTCTTTCTCCAAAATCTACAAACGTTGATATTGGCTCTACCTCTGTTTTCACAAAATAACCCATTAGAGTCTCTGTTTCTGTCTTCAATCAATCATTACAATAAAAGAAAATAAACCCGTTTGTGTTTTTTAATCTGTACTAATTGTTTTACAAGCTAATCCAGACTAACAAGATACTTTCTTTTCCTGGGAAACAAGCAGAAAATAGAGTGTAAAATCAATTGGAAAACCAACCTGCCATCTCAAAGTCATGAAGGATAAAGTCAATGGCAAGCTCTATCGGCGTCTTTGGTGAACTAAACAAGCACAAAACATCAAAAATTTAAGATTAAAATTAGTTAAGACCATCAAGAACTATATCTTTATTGATTAATTTTAGCGGTAAAAACCAAAACATCACATTAAAGACTTGGAATTTACCTAGGCGGTTCATTAACTTCACCGACAAGGTTTGCTTCTAAACTCTTCAGATTCTCAATTGCTAAGTCCACCGCCTTCTTGTACGAGTCTGCCGCCACTCCACTAGGATATATTTTCCCACTACACCAACAACACAACCACTTTCTTTAGCGTCCGAAAAAAATTATATTCTTGAGATTTCAGTGTTCAAAGTGTCCAAATGTTGTAGCATTTTACATCATTTAAAAAAAAAAATGTGAAGAAAAATAGAAAGCTCAGAATCTAGCCGGGATACAGATACCTGCGATCATAGATATTATAGCGAGCATTGCTGTAATCAGAGAAACAAGTGCGGAGGCCAGATTGAGAAGCAAGTTCCCAAACAGGGTTGGACTCTTTACCACCAACTCCGGCGATCCAACCGGCTCCAAGCTCAACCGAAACGCCACCGAAATTATCCTTTCGGATCCTACCACCTATACGGTCTGAAGCTTCCAAAATCACCATATCCTCTATTCCATTCTCCGCCAATACCTTTCCCGCGGATACACCTTTAAGACAAGAAACAGAACAAAATAGCTTAATTTTAGTCTCGAATTACAAGTGTTCGTGCATGTATGTATGTGTTGGTTGGGAATTACCGGAGATTCCAGCGCCGATGATGATGACGGAGGAGCGTGGAGGGGAATCCATGAGAGGGAGGGAGGGAGAGAGGTGTGCGTGTTTTGTGCGCTAAGACATGAAGAAATAGCGGGAGTCAGTTTATATAGGTGTTTTTCTGTTATTTTTATTTTTTAACGGTGGTCGATGGACGTGTGTCTCTTTCTCTATCATCATGAAGTTTGACCGGTTGACTGACGTCGAAATAGGCAGGTAGTGCTGGCATTAGATCGAAACTTAGAATGTGATGTCAATATGCGAAATTTTTTACTGTGCTTATGGAGTTATTAGTAATATTTTATTAATTATTTTTTGAGATTCAAAAGGTTATATATATATATATATATATATATATATTATTTTTTAAAGGCCAATTGACGGTCTAGTATTATTTTTATTTTTCTCGGCTGTAAGCACAAGTAATAATTATTAGTATATTATAAAAAAAGTATACTCTTCTTTTTTATATATATATGAAGACAAGGGGGGGGGGGCATTATCGTCCGTCGTTGATCCAAGAATTAATATGAGCCGGTACAACTAATCCTAACACAATATATATAATAAAACTAGTTGTGGATTTGGTATTGCTAGCAGCCTACTAGAAGATAATTTTAAAAAAAACTAGAGGGGGGTGTTTGTGTTTTATTGAGATTTAATCTTGGAAAAATTAATTAATTTTGGAAAGCTAATAAACTCTAACTTGTAAAATGAAAAATTGATTCTTTCTCTCATTCTTCCGCTTGTCTCACCTTAATTTCTCTGCGAGTCATTGAATCCAAGGAGTTAGCGTGTCCGAGCTGTCAATTTTAGGAGTGTGAATGGCATTAAATGGGGGGGGGGGGGAGCGGTGGGGAGGGGAGCTGCCCGTGACATTCGTTATTTTGTACACCTGTGACATCGATTTAACGGCTAGTTTACATTGGGCTGTCACGTTAATTTGGCAATAAGAGCTCAGCTCAATCGTGGCCTTACATTGCATTTTTTAAGAGTCGACTACTACACAGGAGGTCATACAAGTAAATACCAAAGAGATCAGGTGTCCGTTTGTTTCTGACGTTTGTTCAGTTATTACAGGTTCTTGTCACAAGATTGCTTTTGCAAAGATGCATACGTTTCGTTAGGGTGATATGGCTTAGACCATATTAAATGAAACAAATGTAGCTTGATTTGAAATGTTCCTTTATCTACTCTTAAAAGAAAGCCAATTGAAATAGAACAGATCGATGACGAGATGTACAAACTGTATGATGAGCTTGCGTAGGAATAAGACCGATACGTTGGATAATCGATTAATCTTTTAATTCAAGCAATATAATTTATTCTTTCTAGTCAAGATGTCTAGCGGCTTGGTGTGAAAAACTCAAGTAGTTGGTACCTGGTGGTGTCAGGTAAGCCAATATGACTGATAATTGGTACCTTCAAAAAATTCTCTTTGATGTATATGTTGACTCTCATATATTTATGTTAGTAATTTTATAGAGAGAGGAAGAACAATTATATTTTGGAGAGATAGACTTAAAAAATAAATATGCTGAAAGTGTTAAGAATGAAGAGATTGTAAACCTTGAGTTTAAAGGACTCATGATGTTTTTATAGCTCATTAATCTTGTCTTTTTCTGGAGAAGAAGAGCTAAAGTGTAATTTTAGCATTGTGATATTTTGAGTTGTATCACACTCAAAGTAATATGCATAGGATTAGTGTAAAATAATAAGGGACCCGCATGGAGTCCTAGAAATATTTTCAAAGGAGTGTTGGGATAAGGCAAGGTGTTCAAGCCCATAGAGATGAAAAAAAAGTCAAAACACACTACCTAAACCCAAACATTTTAGGCTTCAGTGTGATGACCTAAGCGCTTCTTAGGTGTTTTTTTGGGATTTTTGCCTCTTTTTTAGGGATTTATTGGGCTCGTTTTATTTGGATCCATTAGTAGCTTTAAGAGTCTTTATGGTATTAATCTATAAAGACTTGTAAAAATACTCGGTTATCATGACAAGTTCGTTGAATTTTTTTCTTATGAGAAAAGAGGTGAAAACCCTGAGTAATATATCGAAGAGCCCATGTGTAAAGGCATGTACCATGGTTAGAAAAAATTCTAAGTATATTAAGGGGAAACCAAGGAGGAACCCATACTTAGAAAAATTCTCAAATGGTTGTGGGGACGAACCCATGTCAACGTCCATGCTTAGAAAAATTTCTAAGTGGCTAAGAAGACAAATCCATATGAACGCCTATACTTAGAAAAATTGTTAAGTGGTAGAGGTGATGAACCTATGAAGGGTAGTGTTATTGCACCGGGGAAACCAATTTCATCTGCTTGAGAGTGGTCGCACTAGAGTGTGGGAGGTATATGACCTCCTTAGGATGACATGAGGTATGAAAGCCCTTAATTGGGAGGGAAATCTCACCGAAGAATGGGAGGTTTATAGCCTTCCTAATGATGGTGTGGTGGCTTGGAAGCCTTCTATTGAAAAGTGGTCAATGGGGTGTGAGTGGTATATGACCTTTCTAAGATGGCATGAGACACGAGAGCCCTCCATTTAAGAGTGGTGCCAGTTCAAAACTATATTGAAGAGGTGAGAGATCCAAGAACAATCCCTAACGAATTGATGAGAGGTGTTTTGGCATCACTTGAAGAACATATTAGTCTGGGACTGTACTGGATAATGAGGGATTTGAGATCAATCAATTATGAATTGGTGAGAGGCCATTGGGCATCACCTAGAGAATGTGTCAATCTGAGATTGCACTGGAAAATGTGAGATTTGAGATCAACCCTTGACAAATTGGTTAGAGGTCCTTTGGCATCTCCTGGAAAAATATATCAGTCAATGACTGCACTGGAGAATTGGAGGGGTCTAAGATCAACCCTTGATAAATTATTGAGAGGCCCTCAGACATCACTTGGAGAATGTGTCATTGCAATAAGGAGATCTTATACTCATCCATTGGATATTATGGGGTTATTGCTTTATGAAGACCAAGTTCATCCCCTTCAAGGAGAGTAATGTTATTGCATTAGGAAGAACAAGTCAATTCCTTACTTGCAAAGTGTTTGAAAGCCTCCATTAGAGATTTGTAGTTAGAAAATATATGTTAAAGATACTTTATTTTTATTTCAAAAATAAACTTACATTCCTATTAAGGATTATACATCCTGGGGTGATTTTAGTGATATGTATGAGAGAGGTTCGTATAATGAACATGTCTTGGAGGTAGCGACAAGGTGTTTGCTTTGACTTCCCTAATAAATTTGAATTAATGATCCTTAGGATATACCAAATGACCATAAGTTGATCTTTTATGGTTCTTCCTTAAGATTTCATTGCTACTATGAGAATGACTTTACCTGGAAGGTCTTTCATGTTGGTTGTTTTTATTAAAAAAAAAGGCTTATGTCATAGCAAACTAGTCTCTTCCTTCCGTATATGATTTTTCATGACTTGTTTGACCTTGAGCAAGCTTCTATCTAATAAGGCATAAAATTTTCTCTAGATGGCATGTTCTCTTACCCCTTTTATCAAGATCTCTAAGCCTACAGACTCAAGAAATTCTTCCACCTTAAGTATCTTCTCACTGAACCTTTTCAAATATACCCATGTAGACTCACTCTTTTATTGGGTAACACCAAATAGTTTCATGGAGCTTTTCGTGGAAAGTATGTTTGTTCTGAAGTGCGTCACTAACTTAGCACAGAGGTAAATGAAACCATCAATAGAGTTTGGCTTAAAATTATTCCATCATGCACGTACAAACCCCTAGATGACCAACTCTAAGCTATCACGTACATTATGTACATGCTCCGTCGGGTCAGTGAGGCCATCATAGTTCAAACTTATTTTTGTGGAAATGTAGTCTTTAGGGAGTAGAGTGTTCAATACTCATTTGGACAAGGAAAAACTCCTTCATTGATGAGGGTTATAGTCATTCTCCTAGGTATGCTCATGTACAAACCTTCTCTTAGCCTTTTTTCTGTTAGGCTCTTGGGAGCCCGAGATTTTGGTATGGAATGATGGTTGCGGTAACTGGTGTCCATCTCACGGTAGCTAGGGGAAGGGCATTCAGAGTATTGGCCATGTACATAGGTATTACAATAGCACGAATGACCCCTTAATGGACTCTCAAGATTGTCATTATGTTTAGTCTCCTTTGGGTAGTGTAATCATTTATGAACGCCTGGTACGGTCAGTGGTCGTGGCATTGAGGTGTTGTATGTTGCTGAAGGTGTCAATACTTATTAAGGTGACAGAGTCTAATTTTGCCTTTGAGTTGCCAACACGGTCTGAGTGAGGAGTTGCACCTAACTGGTGAGTTGTTGAAAGTCTAGTTGGGTAGAAGTGTTTGTGGTATTGAGTAGATTTGTCATGCATCCTAACATGGGTGTGTCTTGGTTGTGCGCTATGAAATGACCTGGAAATGTCAAAAACAAGTTTTAGAAACTGATGCTTTTTTATTAGTTTTCTAAAGACGACACCAATTGATGAGTCCTAAAATCTAAAATGTTTAAAAATAAGGTTAATATGTTGGATAATCAATTAATCTCTTAATTTAAGCAATATGATTCATTCTCCGTAGTTAATATGTATGGTGGCTTGATATGGAAAGTCATGGCAGCCGGTAGCTGGTAGCTGGTAGCTGGTGGTGTCAGGTAAGCCAAGATGGCTGGTAGATGATACCAGCAAAAGATCACCTTTGATAGATGTGGGGATTCTCAAATACTTAAGTTAGTAACTTTATAGAGAGAGAAAGTACAATGATATTTTAGAGAGATAGACTTTGAAAATATATACGCTGAAAGTGTTAAGACTTCAGAGATTATAGACCTTGAGTTTGAAGGAGTCATGGTATATTTATAACTCATGAATCTTGTTCTTTGTGGAGATGAGGGGCTAAAGTGTAATTTCACTCTTGTGATATTTTAAGTTTTATTATATTCAAAACAATATATATAAGATCAGTGTAAAATACTGAGGGACTCGTGTGAAGTCCTGGAAAAAACTTTCAAGGGAATGTTGGGTTCGGGAAGGATGTCGGAGCTCATTAAAGATGAAAAATAAATCCAAACATGCTTTTTGAACACAAACACGTTAGGCTTAGAGTGCTAAGGTACACTCTCGACAAGGTCGTTGAGCATGACAACATGCCCAGTTGGTTTATGTGCCATGCTCCTTTGGCCAAGCCTATGCTTATTGAGAGTTAAGCTTATGCTACCATGATCCAATTGCGTGATTAAATTTAATTATACAAAAAAACACAGGTTAGTTAATGTAAGCATACACTCATGACTGCAAAGAAAATTAATATTGTTTATTATTAGTATTGTGTATTTCCATATTGAGCCTAACAATCCATTTTCATCCTTGTCATCCTCTTGGACAAAACCTAACATCACAAACGCCAGTTGAACAGGATGAAGACAGCAGCCTTTGTTATTTTGTTTTGGGTTGGCGGGCTAGCTGGCCATGGCACGTGATAAATTGTTAAAAATTGCATCCTGCTACCTGAGCCTCCAAAACTGCTGGTTGAACAACCATTTACAACGTGACACGTAATGTCAATTCCTATCGAATATCCCTTGAGGACTCCCCCGCCTTTTCTCGCAAAAAATTGAAGGCAGTATATATCATTTAAAACCTCATAAATAATTTTAATATCAGGCCCTCTCCCAGCTTCCCAGTCATGAACGCAGACAGGAACAAAATGACTGATATATAGTCTGATACATCTCTAGCTAGCACGTCCAGGTCACGACTCCATTAATGACCGACCATATTAATTAAGAAACCGTTCTTGACGACTGTCCTGCTTGTATTATTAGAACATCTTTTCTCTCAACACGTAATTTATGGAAATTTCGTTGCATATTGTGTGGAAGCTTTCACTTACCGACAAGGGGGGGAAACCCGAAAGAGTTAGCTTTGGCGACTCAAGATTTTGTCCTTTGCTTTAAAGGAAAATGTGTAATAAAATAAAAGTATGCATATATATAAGAGAACACTGATAGAATGAAATATAAAGTGTGCTGAATCATAGTCCAATGTGCTGCCGTACGTGTGGGTGAGATGCTTATCATACATGATTCACAAACTGATAGTTACATGAAGAGTAGTGTCAAATTCAACTCTCTCTCTCTCTCTCT
>Ga0325402_1001561_pt1 | contig 18967 bp, 7 predicted proteins | sample PopdelMetagenome_22_FD_207212 | JGI IMG/M metagenome (GOLD analysis project Ga0325402, IMG submission 207212) | Populus deltoides microbial communities from Bellville, Georgia, United States - Xylem-PdKOR-R3 | ecosystem: Host-associated > Plants > Phyllosphere > Stem > Wood/Secondary xylem...
AAGTGAAGCAAAGTGTTTGTTCTTAGTGTTGTTGTTGGTTATGTTGCCTACGGTTGATAAGGCTACTACTGCTCAAGGTTGAAGACTCTGCCACTGTACATGCTACGAATGGAGAAGAAGAAGAAGAAGAAATGGATACTGCTGGGTTGTTGTGGTACTTGATGCAGTAGTGTAATTGTTGTCGGTCGACCAGTTGGAGTTTTTCTGGAAACCAGTTGACCGGTTGAGTTACTGGTCTGCTGAAAAGAAGAAGAAGAACACTGCTGCTACTCTTTCTTTTTATTTCTCAGGGGCTGTGACAAAAAAAGATAGATGAATTTTGGATGATGGGTCTGTTTGGATTTTGGAAATGGAGAGTGAGAGGTCTTTGGATATGGAAGAGGAGAGGTTGTATGATGGCTTTCTCAGTGATCTCTGGTTGTTGTTCTTGGATGGAACAGGGGGGATGAGGTTGTTTGATTGCTGTGTGGTTTTCGATATGGAGCAGGGGAGGTGATAGTGTTCGCGGCTGGAACCGGGAGGATTCCGGTCTCCTCTCCGTTCTTTCTTCAACATGTCTCTGCTACTTTTGTTTATAGGAGATCCCTAGAGAGGTATCAACTCTCTTCTTCGTTTCAATCCTCACCATTCAACCCCCTTCTGATCAATCCTTGCCTTTCATAACAAACCATCAAACCTTGTACCCTCCCATCAGGCTGTCGAAGGCTGACTGAGTTAAGGGTTTTGAACGTTCATTGCAGTGGCTCTCAGGTGACAACTCGACAGGAACCATGCTGGAGTCATAGTACGACGTAAGTTCTACCTGAGAAGTTTCCATTTTTGTCTTAACTCAGGCGTGGGAGAGCGTTTAATGGCTCTGCAAAAGGATCTCTCGCCAGCTTTCTTCATGGGGACAATGAAGAAGAAAATGAATAGTGACGCCAAACAGCGTCGTTTTGTTCATTTCTTTCTTTATTTTCAAGATGGTCCCCGATCGTTTGATTTTCGTTAAGCTCAATTATTTTTCCTAATTTTCTCTTTCAATTGAGTCCCTGTTCATGTCGATTTAGACCCTTATGTTTCGAAGCATTGTTCAATATGGTACCTCCTCTCTCTCTGATTCATTTATTTTTATTTTATCTTTAAATTTCCTTTATTTATTAATCTTTTTGTGACCTAATTCCATGATATGAAGTTTTAAATTGCGGTAGAAAAATATAATTAAAAGATAGAATAATTTTAATGTAAAATATAAAGAAAATGTGTGGTCAATCTCAAAATTCTTAGATTTTTTTATATTGATCCAAAATTTATTTTATTTATTTTTCAATATCTGAATTTAAAATGAGAGAGAGAAGGTTGTCGGGAACAACGAATTAGAGAAAAAATTGCCACTTGATCATATTTTGACAACAAAAATGATCAATCTTAGAGTCATTACTTCCATTTAACAAAAGGGGCTTGATGATAATAGTTTTTTTTCATACCATTTAGATTTTTTTATTGGTTGATTTTTTATGTATTTTCATGATTTTAGAGGTTGACAAGTGATTTATAATGGCTTTTATGGTATTTTTATGTAAAATAACTTAAAATTTGAGTTTTGGAGTTCAAAACCTGGATTCTAATTTTTTTGGTAACTAGAAGTGATCGAAAAACATTATAATATGTTATAGGTCCTCAACCATTATAAGCAATTTGTCACCTAATTTTTTTTAAAAAAAAAACAAGTGGAAAAAGTCATTGGCACTTAAAAAAAAAAATTTAGGCACAGGCCTGAGCTTCTTTAAGTATTAATTAATACCGTCTTTCTATATTTTTTTTTTATGTATCTTTTAATTTGTTTTATTATTTATTTAAATTTTAATCAATATCCTCTATTTTTCAATTTTTTTAATCACTTTTCTTAAATAGTAATTATTATTTTTAATTCTTTTGTATTTTTTATAATGTTTCAAATAAATTATTTTGATTTATCTTTTAAATTTTTTCTTATAATATTTGATATAATTTATTTATATTCGCATAAAGTATTTATAAAAATAAAAACTAGTCATTCTTGATGAGAAAAATAACATCTAAGTTAAAAAAATAACATATAAATTAAAAAGAAAAGTCATGGTTAAATATTAACATATATCCTTGGCTTTTAGAAGAAAGATTGGTTTTCTATTTTAGCTTTTAAATAAAATTAACAATTCTTTCTCAATTTATCAAATCATTATTTAAAAAAAAACATTAAATGAATACCCTCTCTTTGATTTTTTAATTTTTTAGAGATTATTTTTTTCTTTTATATTTGGTATAAATAGAATTTATTTGCATTATAAATTTATAAAAATAAAAAGTATTTGTTTTTGGGAAGAAAAAACAACTTCTAAAATATTTATGTGCGCTAAACTATCTTTTGAATATTTGCATGCTCTAGTTATCTTTGCTTTTGACAAAAAAAAAAAAAACCTTTCATTCAAATATTTAATTAGCACTAACAATTGTTTTTACAATTTATCAATTTTAAAAAATAATGATATAATAAAATATATCACCACGATAAAAATTGTGATCAGCCATCTCAGTATTTTTTACGATTACCTTCTAGATCTTCGAGTGTCTGATATAATTATCCATTGAGGGGGAAAACAGTGATCAGCCATCTCAGTTTTGCATCGTTTAGCAGCAACTAATACAACCTCCCAGCAAAGAAATTAAGATGCTACGAGCATAAATATAACTTGCCTAAGAATCTAGCCATGGATGTCTTCCTTGGTTCGAGAATTCCAAAAACACCAACCCAAGCCATCAACTAGACAAAACAACCAACTTATTCTTACAACGCTTCTGACATCCAAGTTACTAATCTTATCTGCTGAAGTGATTGACATGAACTCCACTAGCTATACCTCTGCAGGTTCTGGCCTTTCCAAATTCGTTGCCACAGGTTCTGGGCTATCCAAATTTATTGCCACACACTTACATATAGGCAAGTTCTCATTCTTACTCAGAAGCTTCAACGATGGATGAACCTCAATATCACGCATGTATACCCTATCTTCAATATCTAGATTGCTTACATCCACCTCAATTTTTTGAGGAATTTGTTCAGCTGGGCAAATATATTTTAGAGCACTTCTGATCATCTTCAAATGGCCTCCTGTTTTGGCATTGGAGTAAAGTGAGACACAAATACACCATCAGGTATTTTTACAACTTTGGAAGAATTTTTTAGCAAGGAAAAATGATGATTTTGACAAAGAAATTTACAGGTATAGTTGATAATTCTGAAATGTTTTTGTCAGAAATTTATTACCACACCTTTATCATGCCATTTGCATTTCTTTTTCCTTACCTAGCAAAGAAACATTATTTCTCAAACATGTGGTAAATCCAATGGGCAACAGTGTGCTATTCTAATCAATGCTAGTAGTTGGTTACTCTAATGTTGTTTCTGAAGATGGCATCGCTAGATTGGAGAGAAAACTAAGCCATATGCAAATTAGGGCCATGTTTGTTTCCCGGAAAGTAGTTTTCGGGAAACCACTTTCCAAACTTTCTTATATTTGTTTGCCATTAGAAAAGTCGGTCAACGGAAAACACTTTCCAGTCAAAGAAAAATTTAGCTTGGTTTCCAGGAAAGTGTTTTCCTAGAAAATTTGGGCGAAAAACACTTTCTTGAAGTTGTGAAAATTTTAAAAATGTCATTATCTGCTGATTATATCAATTTTGATCCTCAAACTTTTGATTGCTATATATATTTTGTTTTGAATATTTATTTTTCAATTTCATCTCTTAAAATTTAATTTTTATATTAACTTTGGTCCTTATTTTAATAATTGCTATTTACTTTTTCCTTATCATTTTTTATTGAAATTTTTTATCTATCAAATTTGGTCCTTATTCTTTTAATTGTTACTTATTTTAATTGAAATAATTTATGAAATGTTTATTATTATTATTTTAATTTCTTCATCTTTCATTTTTTTTAATTTTTTAGATTTGATCTCTATTATTTTGATTATTATTTATTTTATTTGAGATAATTTATGAAATTATATTTTTTTTCAATTTCATTTTCATTCAACCTTTTAATTTGTAAGATTTATTCCTCATTATTTTAATAAACTTGAGAAAAATAAAACATTAATAAGTTATTTTCCAGCTCATTTTCCATGACATAACCAAACACTGGAAAGTGTTTTCCAACTTATTTTCCATTACACTACCAAACATTAGAAAATAATTCACTTTCCTGGAATTCACTTTCCAAAAAGAAACTACTTTCCAGCAAACAAATGGGGACTAGTTGTTTATATAGTGGCATGGTTAATAGCACCAATAACAAAGTTCATGGGAGGTGCTTATTGATTTGTTCCATGGGACAGTTCATTTCTATTACATACCCAGCCAAGACATCCATGGATACCTGACAAGAAGGTGCAAAAATTCTTTCAAGTATGTTGATCTTATGATCAAAACAATTGCATCAACAACCAAGGACAAAACTCAGGAGAATCACAGGTTTGCTTCTCTTAAAACACAATATGGAGAAGAAATTCTAGGAAGAGCACCTAATGCAACAGAGTGGACTTATTTTTGGAAGAGAGTTAATGGCACATCAACTGCAGAGATGGTTAACAGATTCAATTTCAGAAACCTAAAGTTAGGGCATCATCCCTGTCATAATGATGAAGACATGTTGATCAAGGGAAGGTGTTCTTTGTAGTTGTATGGGTTCTAGTTTGTAGTTTATCTAGTCTAATTAAGACTTGATGCTCTATCATGTCAACACTGTATTTATAACTTTTGCTGGAATGAACCTTGCCATATGCTTAAAATGATTTTGTCTTAACCCATCAGAATCAGGACTAGTTATATGAACTTCTGAAGAAAGATCTGGCAAAGGATTGCAACATAAAAGACTAAACTGTAAAACACCGATGACAATTTTACATAACAGAGAGGAAAAAAAAGAAAGAAGTTCTTCAGTCTAAGATGGTAATCTGAGAGAACCATGACCATCAACAGCACACCTAAAATCCTACAAATTTTGAAGAAACTTGCATGCTAAATAGCCTACAAGTGCAGCATGAGAAAAAAACCCCTAAAAGCCTTGAAAATTTACAGATTGTTCTCATCTACCCTAGCATTTACCCATCAAAGAAAGAGAAAACACTGTATCATCCCCCACAGACCAAATCATGTTATAAAGCCTCCTTCTTGTCAAAATTCATCACTTCAATCATCTGAAAACCCCACAAAATATAAATAAAAAAATGAATTGGACAAAAGAAAAATCTACCTTTCTTAAGACCAGGACAATTTTCTTCTCCTTTGAAAACAACAGGCACGTCAACTTTCAGTTCCGTTCCCTCATCAGCCCAAACAAACACCAAATTCAATATCTTCCCTGTCTTTTCAGACCTATGTATCTATAATACAATCCAAAAAAAAAAACATAAAACCAAACACACTATTAATAAAAAACACAAACCTCAAATTCTCAAGATTGAAAATGAAGTAAGAAAAAAAGGAATGTGACTTGCCTTAATGGGCAATACAGTTCCGGATTCAAGCAACACCGAGGACCCAGACCCAGCTCGGACCTGAAGAGGGAAAGTAGTGGAGCAAAAGAAAGGGAGTTGTACGGACTTAAGAATGGCTTGAATCTGTTTTTTCTCAGTAGTCAGTAGTCTCTTTCTTGAGGTCAATCCGTTCGATGGGTTTTTATCAAGAAGACTTTGAGGAAAAACAACAGCAGGGATTCTGCCTTGCTCTCTTTCTCTAGCTGACACTCTTCTGCCTGCAACCTCTCGAGGTATTGCTTGGATTGTGTGGTAACGTGAAGATTGGGAGTGAAATGGTTGCAGTGGTGATAGAGGCGGTGGTGGGTATTGAATTGCCGTCCTTAGGCTGCGCCACCACTTGGCCATTTATTTTCTTTTATCAAAAGGGTATGCTTAAGGGGTTTTGCCTTTTGCGTGGCAGATTTTGGGGCTTGAGGTGGGGGTTTTTGGAGCTTGATTTGAGGGTATTTTTATTTATTATTTTATTTTATTTATTATTATTATTATTGAACTTGGGCCTTTTCAAGCACATTTTTTAATTCTTAACGAGTTAACGGTAACCTCAGATGTATTCATTTTTGGTTAAAACTACATTGCTCAAAATTTATGGCCCGAATCACTTTTCAAAATACTTCTTATTTTAGCGGAATGTCACGATTATCCATGTACATTTTTTTTTTTTTATGAATTTAACCCCTGTTAATTTTTTTTAATGAATTTTATCCTTTTTCTATTGTTCAATTAAGGTTTTTCCCATTATTTCAACTAGTTATACAACACATTAAAACATGTTTCATATAACAATTCATAATGAAAACCCTACTTTGATCTTATTTATAGAATTGCTTGGTTATATTTTTTTTTCTTTGATTTTTTTCAATCAATATTTTTTTAATTTTATCATTTAATATTAAAATAATTTTTATTAAATTATTTCATTATCATGATACGGATCATGGATTTGACAGGTTAATCGGTTGGCTTGAGTTTTATTTTAATTAACTTTTTTTTTCAATTTCATCATTTAATATTGAATTAACTGGAATTAGACTTCATGATTTATTTTGTTTGCTTTTATTAGGTTATTGTGGCCTTATGACCCATAATTAGTGCTTAACATGTTAATCTTAATTGATTTATATTGTTTTTTGTGTTTTTTTAATTGAGATTTTTTTTTTAATTTTATCATTCAATATTTGGTTGGTTAGAAATTGAATTTTATAATATATTTTGATTTATTTTCTATGGGAATATTTTGGTGTCATAACATTAGATTTGTTTTTTTATTAAATTATCCCACTCTCTTGACATGTATTGCATGTTTGGCGGGTTAACTTGGTTAGCTCGAGTTTTTTTTAATTAACTTTTTTTTCAATTTCATCCTTTAATATTGGGTTAATTGGATATTAGGCTTTGTAATTTGATTTGTTTGCTTTCTATTAAGTTATTCCGACCTAATGACCCAAGAATAATGCTTAACAGGTTAACCTGAGTTAACATGGGTTATTATTATTATTTTTTAATTGAAATTTATTTTTAATTTTTATCATTCAATATTAGATCGATTAAAAATTGAGTTTCATAATCTATTTTGATTTGCTTCTATAGTGATATTTTGGTCTCATGATTAGAGGCACGAGTTTTGACATTTTAACCCTAGTTAAAATTAGGTTGTTTTTTCAAAAAAAATTTATAAGAGGTTACTCGGTCTCATGACCCGGGTCATAGGTTCTTCAACATTGGATTTGCTTTTTATTGGGTTGTCCCCATCTTAGGACTTAAGTCTCGGGTTTAGCAAGTTAACCCAGTTGACTCGGTTTTTTTAATTGACTTTTTTCTCCCAGTTGCATCATTTAATATTGTGTTTCATTGAGAATTAAGCTTCATAATTTGTTTTGGTTTACTTTTTATTAGGTTATCCCAGTCTTGTGACCTAGACATAGTTTTTAACGGGTTAACCCGGGTTGACTTGACTCATTTTTTCTGTTAATTTTTTAATTAAAGTTTTTACAAATTTCATTGTTCAACATTGGATTCGACAAGATCGATTGAGAATTAAACTTCATAATTTATTTTGATTTGCTTTCTATGAGTTTATCTTAATCTCATAACTAGAGTTGTGGATTTGGTGATTAAATTAGGTCATTTGTTTTTAATTTTTCCAATCTTTCTATGAGCTATCTCTGTCTAATGACCTAGATCATGAGTTTGACATATTGAATTAGGTTATTTTTATGTTCTTTTTTTAATTGATTTATTTTTTTAATTCATCCTTCAATATTGAGTTGATTAGGAATTGAAATTCATAATTTGTTTTGATTTGTTTTCTATGGGGTTATATCGGTCTTATAACTCGAATCATGAGTTTGAAAGGTTAACTTGATTTGCTTTTTTAGATCCTTTTTTAAATTTATTTATTTTCAATTTTATCTTTTAACATTTGATTAATTGATAATTAAATTTCATAATTTGTTTTTTATGGGGTTATTATAGTCTCATAACCCGGGTCACAAACTTGATATTTTAACTCGGGTTGATCTAAGTCAATCCAATATGTTGTTATCTTAATAAAAAAAAATATATCATCTTGATTCAAACTATATTTTTATGGGCTGTCCAAGTTTCTTTTGAACCTGCAAAGTCAAATGAATCACATCGAATCAATCCCTATATGATTTTTTTTTGCCACTAGAAAAAAATTAAAAAAGTAGCAACATTTGAATTTTTATTTTTTACATTCAAGAAAGTTTTGACCTAGCCCGCAACATAGTTAATAATCTAGTCATATACTATGCAGCGTGATGATGATAAAATTTTAGTTATAAGATTATTTATATATAATCAATTACTTAATATTTTGTATATATTATCACAATCTTATTTGTATGTTATTGTAGTCATTATAATTATGTGTATTTGAATAGAAATATTTACAAATTTTATACCTATAAAAACATTAACATAAATTAACGTTAACATAAATTCTTTTATAATTTTTGTAGTGTTTTTTTCTTCAATAAATTTTAAAATTTCTTTTTTATTGATAGGAATTGAATTTAGAAAATTGCTATCCTAATACTAAAATCTAAGGGTGATAATTGTTTTTTTTTAAAAAAATTATATGATATATTTTATTTTCTCAATGCATATTGGATTTAAAATTTTAATTATTCTTGATTTATTAAAGAAATATTATTGTATCATTTTTTTTTATTAAAAAATAGATTAGTTGAGAAATAATAAGAAATCAAATAATACTATCATAAACATTTAAACAACTTGAAAGACTCAGAGGCTTTTTTTTAATCATTTCATCATGGGTTTTTATGATTATTAGCAAGTAGACTCGGAGGCAATTTAGTGTTTAAAAAATATTAAATATTATTTTTTAAAAAATTATTGGTGTGTGCGTGACAAACATCAACATATGAGAAGGACTCGCTTTATTTGAGCGGCGCGTGTGATATCTCTTGATGACCAAAAAAGCCAAAAATCATGTCATCCAACATGTTGAGTGGTGACGGATTCGACGGGAAGACATGTGTGAGGTGTTTCGCAGTGGCTTGATTTTTTTCCTCCCTTTTTACTATTGCCTCTCCTCGATAATCGTGTAGGCGTGGAAAACATTAAAAGTTGTCCTCCTATTTTGTCTTTATTTCAATTGTAGTCCTCATTCTTTTGATTGCTCTTTATTTTTTTTGAATTTGCTTTATTGTTTTTTAATTTCATCCCTTACCATTTCGTTCTATTTAATTTTTATATCAAATTTGATTCTCATTTTTTTTATTGCTCTTTATTTATTTTGAATTTTTTTTATTTTTTTAATTTCATCCCTTAAAATTTGGTTCTATTTAATTTTATATCAATTTTGATTCTCATTCTTTTAATTGCTATTTTTTAATATTATTTTCTTGATTAAATTTGTTTTTCAATTTCATTTCTCATCATTTTATTTCATTTTATTTATATGTTAGATTAGTCCTTATTCTTTTAATTTTTTTTTTTTGCTTTGGTTTCTTTTTTAAAATTAATTTTCTTTTTTTAATTTCATTATTCAAAACTGGATTGATTAAGGATTGAACTTCATGATTTTTTTTTTATTTTTTGATGTGGTGATCTCGATGTCATGACCTAAGTTATGTGTATGAAATGTTAACCCAGATTGACAATGATTTTTTTCTTTTTTTTACACCGATTTTCTTTTTCAATTTTATCATTTAACATTGAGTTTATTGAAAATTATTTTTTTTCATTTTGCTTTGTATAAGGATAATTTAGCCTCACGATTTGTGTCATGAATTTTTCATGCTAACTCGGATTGGCTCGGAGCTTTTACATCATTTTATTTCATTTTTTTTATATCAAATTTATTCCTTATTATTTTAAGTGTTTTTTTCTTCATTTAGATCCTTTTTAAATTGATTTTCTGTTTTTAATTTCATCTTTCAATATTAGATTGGTTGAAAATTGAAGTTTATAAGTTTTTCGATGAGGTGATCCTGGTCTTATGACTTGGGTCACGATTATAAAATGTTAACCCAGATTGTCATTGGTCTTTTTTTAAAAAAATATTTTCATACAATAATTCTTTTTCGATTTCATCCTTCAACACTAGGTTTATTGAAGATAAAGCTTTTTTTTTTTTTTTACTTTCTATGAGGATGGCCTGGCCTCATGACCCGGGTCGCGGATTTACCAAAATAACTTGGATTGGCTCGGGGCTTTTACATTATTTTATTTTTATTTTAAATTTCATCAACATTCTTTTAATTGCTTTGTTATCCTTTTATTTTTATTTTTATTTTCTTTTTTGAATTTCATCCTTCAAGATTGTTAAGAATTGGGTTTGTAAATCTTTTCAATGTGATGATCCCGATTTCATGACTTGTGCCACGAATATGAAATGCTAATTCAGGTTGACATCAATCTTATTTTTATTATCTTTTTTTACACTGACTTTATTGTTCGATTTTAGTCATCAACGTTGGGGTTATTAAATATTGAGTTTCTTTATTTTTCTCGATTTGATTTCTTTGAGGATGACCTGGTCTCACAACCCGGGTCACGAGTCTGCCATGCTAGTGAGGATTGGCTTGTGTTTTTATTTTTTTTTATTTTTTTTAATTTCATCCTTTAACATTAGATTATCTTGGAATTCAGCTTCATTATTTTTTTCTCTTTTGGCAATTTGTTTTTCTATGGGTCCTCGTTATTACCTTTTCCTTTTAGATTCAATATATTTATTGTTGTTGCTTTTTTTTAGTCATATAATTAAATTAAACCATCATATTAGAAATGGAAAAGTCTATAACTCAAGTCGCAAATTTTGTTTTGCTTTAAAACTTGCTAACAACACTTATACATTTTTTTTAAAAAAAAAGTTAAAAAGAATCAATAAGACTTGTATCAAAGTATGGGCCACCTATCTAACACAAGCTAATGTGAGTGCAACCCCACTACTACATGAGACACCTAAAGAGTTGAGTAGCAGCTAATGCATTCAATACAACCATGATGAAAGTAAAAAAAATAAGAAAGAAATAGGTCAACATCACATTTAAGAAGGGAGGATGGCATAAAATAATGAAACACATAAGATTGAAGAATTAATGCACATATAGCGCACTCAGTTTGTCAACAGTTGAGTCCACAATGTATTTGTGAGTCAATCAATAATATTCTAAACAGTGAATGGTTCGGTTGTTCTAGTAAAAGCTATTTTAAGACAATGGGTGCATATGAATGAAAGTATTGAATCAAATTTGAATATAATATATGATAAAGCTTAGTAACATAAGTTGGCTTGATTGCTAATTAAGCACTAACAACTAATATATGTATTAAAGAAAACTCTAGCCTTTTCTCTCTCTTTCTTATCTTAAACAAAATCCTTTTAACTAAAAATAAAATTTCCTCATGGCAACCACTTCTTTTATTTTATTTTTCTTCTCTCTCACTTCTTCTTCTTCTTTTGTTTGTTTTGATTTGTTTTAATAAATATTAAATGAGTAATATCTTTTCTCATTTGATCTTAAAGACTTTAAAGCTCTAACATTATTTTTAGTTAGTAGTTCACAAGTTATAAGTTCTTTATAGATGAATTATGCTACATCCACATCCATATCCAATGTTTCCTGATAATACGTTCCATAATTAGTACTTTTCCTTCTATTTTTTCTTTCAATAAATTATCTTGAGGCTCTTATTCCCAATCCATATATATCATTAAATTTTGTTCCCTCAAATTTCTTTCTTAGTTCCAACTCTAAGCATTGTTGAGCAATCATGATAAATTCCTTTTCTGGAATCTTAACCAACATTTTCCTTTTACTTTCATAAATCTATCTAAATACTATTTTACAGATTCTATAGGGTACTGTTTTAATTTAACTAAATTAGTCAACACAAACTCTGGTTCTGTCTTAAAGAAATGAACTTGGAATACAATATGTATGTCATTTCAATTCTAAACTAAATTTGGTGGTAGATTTATATATTAGGTAAAGACATTCCCAGTTAATAAGTTTGGGCATAATCTTGATTTTAAGAAGTTAGAATTGGATGCTTCTTTACATTAGTAGATAAATCTTGCTATATGTTCTATGACAAATATAGTTTCTTTTCCATTAAACAAGATGAAGTCTAAGAATTTGAAATTGTTAGGGTATGGATATATTCTATCTATATAATCTTGATATGATCTTTTATATGTTGGCCTATGAATTTGTTGAACTCTTAGTTTGTAGGCTTGTTCTACTATCTCTAGAATGCATTTCTAAGCTATTTGGGGTTATTCTTTCATCCAAATTCCTTGGTAATGAACTCTCATAATTAGCAAATTTGATATTTGAACTACTTCTAATTTTCTCTATCAATAAAGGCTTTTATTGGATCTTTCTAGGTTTAAACAAATGGTTGTTCTTTATGTTGTATTGTTTTTGCTAACATCATTCATTCTTATTTTGTTTAGAATTAGGTTTCCTAAAGTTTGGTACACTTCCCTCTTTTTTTTTTTTTGTTTATCTAAGTGATTCTTGACTGCATTGACCACTTATTTGGAATTTTTATTCATTGTTTCTATTATAGTAGGACTAAAATAAGAAATTACTTCATCATTTTCTTTTCTTATTTTGGCATCCAGTTTTGAATTGACATTTTCATGCTATGATCATTCCTTTATAAGATTCTTTATTTAAGTTTTGCAATTTCCCTACTTTGTGTTCTAGAGTTTTCTTACCATTCCATCCCTCTCTAATGTTTAACTCTAGAATGACATGAGTAGATCTCTCATTCATTGCCACAATCCTATTATAATGATCTTCAATCATTTTCATCTTTAGTTTATGTTTTTCCTTATTTTTTTTTAGAAAGAAGTCAATATTTTTCTTCAAGTATTTTATTAGCTTCTTCCACCCTTTATATAAATAGTATATATCTCTCTTCTACACTCATGAACATACATTATCCCTCTTTATTTTTTATTATTGCCTTTTTAAGGTTTGATTTTCTGTCTCTTTCTTCAACAAGGACATCTATCAATTCTTTTCTTTTCTCTATGTTTTCTGGTAGTTTTGATTTTATAGGTGGTTTCAAGAAGAAAAAATGACACTCTCATTGTGGCTGCCGATTGTTTTATATATATTTTTTATGATTGTCTCAATCAAGAAGACTTTAAATTTCAAAGTTAGATGTTAAATTTGATGTTAATAATCTGAACTCTATACACTATTCATATAATTCTAGACTTGTAGTTCTAGAATTGTAACGATGTCTCTCAAATATAAATTTAAAAATTTATGATTATTTTATATGCAGGAAGCAAATTAAAACTTCTAAAGTAATCAAATAACCTGAATATTTTGAATGCAAAAGATAACTTAACAACTTAGGATCAAATAACTTATATTTATGGGATAATTCTTCAATTGATTACAAGTATACACATGAATTCCTTGATAAGATAACATGATTTGATATATTTTTTGGTAATAAAAACTGTAAGCCTATTGTGGATTATAATGGAAACTGCAAGCATACATATTATTGCCTAAAAATCATTAGCCTATGAACTATTTATCTACAAATTATATGCCTACTGATTATCATTTATTAGGTTATAAGTTTACTAATAAACACGTTTGAAGATCCTGAAGACTTGGTTTAATTGCAAAGCAATTGTTTTTTTTTTTTTTGATTTGTTCCTTTCTTCCAACCTCAATTTATTTAGGAAATGTTATGGATAACCGTATATTAATTACCCGCTCTCTCCATTACTTCTTATTTCAAGGATAGACCGAAACTGCCTAACTTCACTTGTTTTAGTCAATTTCTTTTACAAGATTGGATTATGCCTTTTCTATATTCTGCTTTTCCTAATCCAAACTTCAAAATCCACCCGGTTTAGTCCATAACCAAGTTTGTCCTCGTTTCCATATGGCCTAGACTTTGTTTTAATATGGAAACACTTATTAAGTCCAAGTAATTATTTCATCTTTCTTGTTTTTTGACCTAAATTACCACTATGATTGATTTATTGTATAACATATGTAATGTGTTTTTTTTTTTAATAACAAGGGTATTTTCTAGCAAAACTTTGAACATGGAGACTAGGTGTGTATTTGACATTGTAATAATTTTTGCGGTTGCGATTTGAAAAAGTAAGTTTAATAAAAGTTATAAATGGTAGTTTTTTCTTAACTAATATTTCAAGAGAGTTTTCAGTAAATTTCATGTAAAATTATAGTATGTGATAAGTAACTTTATATTTTTAAAATTATGATTAAGATAAAATATAGTTTCAACCATGCCCCTACAATACATTCAAAAATAAAAAAAAAACCCATGTAAACAATGCATTCATAAGAAATTGTTTGATGCCGATTTATCCATATCAATATTATATTTGTTAATGTAATGAAATCATTTGGATTATTGGAGACTTTGAGGTGGTTTTTTTTTTTTTTTGGTTTATAAAGCCCATTGATTTTTGTGGGATGTGGTGTAGAATGATATGTGTATCAATGTGTTTGGTTTAACTTTTATGGTTGAGGTTGTGATTGGGTACAATCTAATTATGCACAAAACTCAACCACAAAAACTAATATTTCTTGTTTTTTATAGTTTTTTAATGGATTCCACACCCAAACCTCAACCTCAACCTCCACCTCTAAAATAAATACCGTATACCTTTATGACTCAGTGGTGTTCTTTTCAAGGGAGAAAAGCCCACAAAAAATAATAATAAAAAAAACCCATGTAAACAGTGCATTCATAAGAAATTGTTTGATGCCGATTTATCCATATCAATATTTTATTTGTTAATGCAATGAAAGCATTTGGATTATTGGAGACTTAGAGGTGGTTTTGTTTTTGGATTTATAAAGCTTATTGATTTCTATAAGATGTGGTGCAGACAGCGTGTTTGGTTTAGCTTTTATAGTTGAGATTATAATTGAGTACAATTCAAATTATACATAAAATCTAATCACAAAAACTAATATTTTTTGTTTTTTTATAATTTTTCAATAGGTTCAACACCAAAACCTCAACCTCTAGCTTTAAAACAAATACCCTCGTAAACCTGTATGACTCAGTGGTGTTGTTTTCAAGGGAGAAAAGCCCCCTTTATGCATACAGGAAATCTCAACCATTAATTGATTTTTGTACCAGGATAAAAACTGGGTTTTCGGTGTTACTGTAGAATCACAAAGGATTTGAGGTTATCACGATACACAGAGGTGTGCATAGACTGCAGTAGAGAATAGCTTCCACAATAGGCATGCAGATAGCAAGATTTATCGCTGAACTTGTCTGCCAAACCAATTAATGGACGAGATCAGATCTTGTTTAATGCTGAGATGAGAGCAGATTAATACAGGAAATGGACTACCAATGTCTCTTTGTAGTAATCATATCTACAGAATGGTCAATTTTGCAGTAATCAATTACCGACACATATTTCCTCGCAACTACCCAACAAAGCTAAGAAATGCTGACGGCCTTGTAATTTTGGGCCAACAGGTCTACCTGACATTTCTGATAATGCTGGAAAGAATTAGGTAGGTCTGCATCTAGTTTAGGAATCTAAGGTGGGGCAACCCTGAGCCATAATCAAGCAAAAACAACAGATGTGTTCTTCTAATTCTCCTCCTTGAAAAGTTTTACTAATCATACAGACAGAGAGATCATTTTCTTGCCATCCATAGGCTATGTATCCTCTGCAGGCTCTCTCTGCTTCTCCAAATCCGTCGGCACAATCTTGCATTTTCTCATCCTTACCACAGAAGATGCTTCACCTTGAGGACTTAAAAAGTTGGGGCTTTTAAGCAGCAGCAAAAAAAATTAAAAAAAACATTACAGATCTGCCATCCCCTGCAAACAAAATCATCATACCAGACTCAAAGCTATTTAAAGAAATTCATAAACTTTACCATAAAACCCACAACTGAAAAAGGGAAAAAGCAAAGTTGCGTGTCTTAGGACCGAGGGCCTGCTCTCCTTTGAAGACACCAGGCACCACAACATCAACTTCTCATCTCTAAAGTTGAACAGAGGGAAAGTGGTGAGGCCAAAAAGAGACGTGACAGTTGAAAATGGCTTGAATCTGTTCCAAAGCCGCTGAGGATTTGATATTTTCAGATTTTGTGGGTTAAGGGTTTGCGTTTCTTGGGCTTGGTTCCTGCTTTCACAGTTGCTTCACAGAGCCCATTATGTATCTAAGCTCTTGTAAAGTTGAAACACCTATTCCTCTGATTCGCCTTCACTTGTATGTTGTCTAATTATTTAGTACCAAAGGAATCCAGCTAGATCAGCTCAAAGGGCGAGTCTGGCATCTATCTTATTACCACAATATTATTTATTTTGCATGTGGTTGTTGTTGCCTTGAATCTCAAGCATGTATCATCTCTTAAAGTTCGCAAACAAAAGGAGCAAGGAAGGGGTAGAAGCTGAGATGGTGGAGATTAGCGAGGGACAAAAACGCACAAGAGAAGGACAAAAAGAAGGGAAAAATCCGAAAAAATAAGAAAGGAGTTGAGAGTAATTAAAGAGAGGAAACTAATATAATCTCCCTCTTTTAGCTTCCTCTAATCTTGATGATGAAGCTAAGAGTGGGAGATTAGATTAGTTTCCTCTCTTTAATACTCTCATTCTTTTCTTACTCCTTCGATATTTTTCCCTTACTTCCTTTTCTTTTCTTGTGCGTTTATGTCACTCGCTAATCTTCACCATCTCCAGCTTCTATCCCTTTCTCGTGCCTCGGCAAAATTCTCCTTTCTGTTTGCAAGTCTAAGGAATGATACTGTGCATGTTAGAGATTCAAAAACAAAAACATGGAATAACAGCTAAAAAATGATAAATACATTATACCAGACTCTCTCTTTGAGACCCTCTTGCTGGATTCCATCTCGCAACTAGCTTTAATCCATGTTGCTTCTCCTCTACTCTACGATACCAAAACTATGCTTGCATGGATGAAGTGCGGTAAGAATGGGCATTTATAGAAATGACTCCCTTTACAAGAAAATATTACTTGGAGCCGCCCGTCGTTGTCAAAACCCTGGTAGGTTTGCAACCATCCAAAAACCGAGCTCTCATGATGACGATGAGTGGATCCCACTCCTATCGGTTCTCCAGTATCCGTTGATTATTGTAGCAGTACTCCCATGCCTACACCTATACAAACGTCATTAATACTCTCTTTGCATACTAAATTAATCAATTAATTACTCAATTTTAAGACCCACCTAAATCATGACTTTATTTATTTATTTATTTCAAGTATCAATTATCATTTGTTATTTTATTTTCATACTCTTCTGCCCATTTCTATTGTCATAATAAACCTTCAGTGAGTGTGTGTGTGTGTGTAAGGCTTGCTTGAATTAATTATACTTGAAAGCTGGATTATAAGATAATTAACAAGTGTAATTATAGGAAAGAGCCATTTGCGTTATTAATGAAACTAAAAGTAGTATAATATTTATAATTATGATTTTTAACATAGATGATTACGAAATTAAGAAAAATTATTATATTTAAGGTTCTGTTAATTGTTACCCACGTATATATCTCGTCATTAATTATTATTACTAACATATTGTCTATTCGATCCCATTGCAATGTTTTTTTATTTTATTTTTCTTTAATGCTAAACATTTCATAACTCACTTTAATTTCACATTGTTCCCTTATTAAACTAGTTTCGGTCTACCACCGTCTTTGTTTTTTGAAAATATTCCATGATTTTATAATTATCCGTCGAGTTTATATATATATATATATATATATATATATATATATATATATATTTTGGCCATCCGTTAAAATCTGGTTAAGTGTGACAGAGTCTCAATTATCAACGACATCAATGATTCTTAAACGACACTGCTTGGATTATTCTCATCTAGACACCAGAAAAAAGGAATTCAAGATTTTTTCTAATTTGCAATCCCAATACCGGAAACCATGTGAGGTGAAATGATGAACAACTAATTAAAGAATACTATATATTATCTTCTCCCATGGATTATTTCCCACCTTTGCTGTTGGAAACATGGGCTAATCTTCTTTTTCTACGTGGTCGTGGTGCATGTCTTTTCACACATCGATTTATTCCTTTATTCGATCCTTTTTTCCTCATTGATCGATCCCTTCAGCCAATAATCTGTGAAGATGATCAGGAACTGAGCGCACCGCATTCAAGCAATATCTTTCCGACAAGAAACGTGGACGGTGGACCCGCCTTCAAGAAGAAGGTCACATGCTTTTTTTTTTTTTTTAAAAAAAGACTCGGGTATCGGATAAGGAAATGGTCGTGATGCTTACGTGGAGATTTGAGTTCCCACGTCTAAAAGTAGATTCCCAGAAGGTCTATAATGATCAATTTTGGCTGCCATTTTGGAATATGGATCCGGAAAGCGAAGTTTCTTGAATCATACGATTTGGAAGGTTCCACGAAGAGTAGAGGCAATAGCATGTGACAAGCCTTGCGTGCTCTGGTTATTCAGTCAGTGCCGCGGTCACTAATGCATATACTAGATTCAAATTACGATGCAAAGAATATGAATATTGCAAAAAGGTTGAAGGGCGCTGTATTTCCTAACTTCTTCTTCTTTTCTCTCTCTCTCTCTCTCTCTATGTAATAATAATAATAAAACGTAGCTTTTCTTTATAGTTAGTGTTATGAAGAATGATAACAGTTATTTAAGTGTTTTTTTTAACATATAAAAATAATATTTTAAATTAAAAGTGGAGTTTACTCATTTTTAAGGTTAAGACATTATTGTAATTTAATCTTTAACATAAAACATTAACATGTTTTAAATAAATTATTGGTGAATGAAAAATTAATCTCAAAGAACTATTTTTTAGAATGTTTTGGTAAAACCTAAAACCTCACAAAGAACTTTATCCTATATAAGAAAAAA